>JACCDH011466630.1_pt1 | contig 56163 bp, 58 predicted proteins | sample 7442481 | NCBI WGS metagenome assembly JACCDH01 (sample SAMN15323433, study PRJNA562643) | freshwater metagenome | isolation source: river surface water | place: USA:Blue River Watershed | collected 2017-08-15
AGAACCAAAGAGAGAATCTCAAAACCACAGAGCTCCACAAAAACCAAATCATGGGCGTAATGAGCAAAAACCAACCGAAAATAAACCCCAGCCGAAAGTTGGATTCAGATTCAGGAATAAAAAATGAAAAAAGACTATACTGACTTACAACCCTTTACTGATAAGAAGCTCAGAACTCTTCGTAACAATCTTAACAACAGACTAGAGAGTTTTAAGAAAGGGACCGATAAGGCCCTTCCACCAAGCCACATGCTTCACGGTATGGATGAGGGCGAATGTAAAACATTACTTGAAAAAATTCAAACAGAGATGAGAAAGCGCTCGAAGAGCTAAGATACTAATGGCGTGATTTGTGCCACTTCATAAGCTGGTTTATCCCCTCTTCAAAACTGACTTTGGGACTCCAGCCTAAAAGATTCTTGGCCTTTGTTATATCGGCCCATGTCTCATCCATATCGGCCTTAATTCTCTCCTCGAGACGAAGCTTGGCCTTAACTCCCGATGATTTTTCCATGAGCGCAATCATTTGATGAAGCGAGTGCGGATTATTTCCGCCACCAAGATTTATGATCTCGTAGCCTAATTTTTTGGCCGCAAGAATTGTTCCAAGGGCCACATCATCTACGAATGTAAAATCGCGAGACTGATGACCATCACCAAAAATAGGTAACTCTTCTCCATTCAAAATCTTTTCAGCAAAAATGAATGGCGACATATCCGGTCTTCCCGCAGGGCCGTAGACCGTGAAATAGCGAACTACTGAAACGTCGATCCCATATAAATAGTGATAAGAATACGCCATAACTTCCGCTGCTTTTTTAGTCGCTGCATACGGAGAGATCGGAGTATTTACCGGAAGATCTTCTTTGAACGGCATGGATTGACCGGCGTAAAGAGATGAGGTCGAGGCAAGTACAAACTTAGGGACTTTATAGAGCCTCATGCACTCTAGAAGATTAAGCGTTCCCTGCGCATTCGTGGACATGTAAATGTCGGGATTTTCCATCGAATAACGAACGCCCGCCCGAGCAGCAAGATTAAAAACCACATCAAACTTGTGACGAGAAAAGAGTTCGAGAAGTTTTTCTTTGTTTTCAATATCAAGCTGAATAAAAGTAAACTTTGAGTCTTGGATTTCAGCGAGCCTTTGGGATTTTAAACTCACGTCGTAGTAATCGTTGAGATTATCAACTCCGATCACTTCCACGTCTTTTGCTAAGAGCATCTCAGCTGTCTTAGAACCAATAAATCCTGCCGCACCTGTTAATAGAACCTTTTTCATATGCGTAGATTATGCCATGATAAATCATGTTTAAAAAGCTGTTAAAGCACATATCGATTGCCTGGATTTTCTTGATCCTTACTTTGAGTCAGCAGTACTTATTCTACTACTTTCAGGAAATTCCTATTGTCTGGTTGAGTTTCGGAAAATATCTGGGATTTTTTGCTTTTTTTCTGAGCGCGACGTTTATTAAGCCGTTTTTAGTTCGGTATTTCTATCTCTCCTTAATCTTTACGCTGAATTTCTTTCAAATGGCGCATCTCTCTTATTATGGGACTCAGATTTTACCAAATGAACTGATTCTTCTCTTCACGCAAATACACGAGATCCAGGGAACCCTGGCCGTCGAATCCCATCATTTCTTTATTCCTCTTATCTTTACGCTCATCCCAACTTCTCTTGGGCTCTATGCTCTCAAAAAATCCAAGATCCCCTACGGAAGCCCAATCCTAGGAATTCTTTTTACACTCTATTTTATCTACAATCCTGTTCGAACTTTCATCACCGGTAATACCTGGGGCAGACAGCCCTCAACGCGTGAACTCTCAGGCATGAACGTTTATCTCTCGACGTCCTACTTCTTAGGAAAAATTCTTCCTGCAAAATTGATGAAAACCTCACCCGAAGTTACTACCAATTCATCGACTGAACTTTCGTTCACAAAACATGAATCTCCGACATGGGACAAAGTGATTGTCGTTTTAGGTGAGAGCCTTACTCCTCATCACATGTCACTCTTTGGGTATAAAAAACCAACGACCCCCTATCTCGAATCTCTCAAGAATGATCCACGTTTTTTTTATACCACTGGTCTCTCTGGTGGAGTCTCAACAGATATCGCGGTAGCCTTCTTCCTCAACTTAGGTTTTGGTGAAGCCGGTAGTCTTAAAACGGCCCGAGGAAATCATTGTCTATTTAGACTCGCAAAAGAAAATAAATTCTCTACCTATTTTTTCTCCACACAGAGTTCAGAGCAGCTTCGGTATATTGCTCCCTATCTGTGCTCTTCTTCACTGAGTGAGTTAAAAAGCCTCGAAGACATCTCTCCTGAGACAACGGATCATCAAGCAGCTTTCGATCAAGATCTCTTTAGACCATTTTCAAAAATTTTTAGCTCTGATGAACGCCAATTTATTATCCTACATCAAAGAGGCTCACATGCTCCTTGGGAACTCAGGTCGAGAAAAGAAGCCCAGATATTCCCTCATCATGAGAAAACTAATCACTATGATAATTCGGTTGTTGAGTTTGATTTATTTATGAAAAAACTGGATACGATGGTCTCAGGTTCGAAAAAGAAAATTCTCACGATTTACGTTTCTGACCATGGTGAATCACTCGGCGTAAATGGAGAATGGGGACATGGACGACTGAACTATCCCTCATTTGAAGTTCCAGTTTTAATTCATGCGTTCAATGCTGATCTGCCTCTGAACACACGAGCGCTTCCCAAATTCATTCCTCACTATAGCCTCGCCCTTTACATCTCAGAGGCCTTGGGACAAAAACCAAATCAGTCTCCAACTGATCTTCCGAAAGACTATACAATTTACGGACCTGATATTGATGGCTTCGCAGGTAAAGCAAAAATTTTATTTCGACCTGATCACACTTACGACTTCAAAGTGATCGATTAAAAACCTAAACGCCACATTGTAACCAGCGATTGAGACTTTATATTCTTTGTCTGAAGTTTTGTCCTGCCCAGGTCTTGGATCAAGACTGATTACTTTTTCAATTAAAAGATAGTCGTGCACTTTTTCGCAACCCCATCTAACTTGAAAAAATTCTGGTGACTCCGAAAATGGTGACTTCGCGACTGTGGAATCGACGTAAGGGACATAGGGTTTGATATCAAAAATAGGAGTTCCGTTAACAAGGTCAACCCCCTTTACCCATAAAGTGATCTGTGTTTCTAAGATTTCCAAACGATCAAAGATGACCAGAGATAAACCCAAACGGTTAGGTCTGTGCGGAGACCTAGTTGCATACACTCCCCACTTCATTTTATTTTCAAATCTGGGAGGTCTTACGAGACCGTTGAAGGAATCATTCGGTATCAAATGGAATTCGAAAATAAGCCACAGATGCGAAGAGTTCTCGATGCCACGAAAGGCTTCGTAGTAAAAATCATTCTTAGGAAAAACTAATTTTCCCCAGGCCTCTTCAATCAAAAGCGATTGTCTTGGAACGCCAAACTTTTCAGGAAAAGGAGTTTGAATATGACAGATAGGATTAATCATCTAATTTTGTTTTTCCTATTACTAAAAGGAATCAATCGCATTAAACCCTTGAAAAATAATGAATCTAACACTTTCAAACATCATCTATTTATCATTGAAAGGTTATCAGCGATTTGATTTGATTTCCGAAAATTTAACAGGTTCTTAGTAGAATAGAAATATCAGACGCTGGTGCTTAATGGCCCTTAAAATTAGGCACGGATATTGCTCTACATGACCCGAGCACTTCAAATGATGGATGTGCGTAAATATAAATTCAAGGATGAAGGTGTGGGAATTATGAATGACTTAACAGATTGGAATAATTTTAACTCTAGCCTCTTAATTGAGATCACAAGACCAAACGGTGTTTTCACTTGCACAGGTGTTGCTATTGATAAAAAGACGATTCTCACTGCAGCACATTGCCTTGAAGGCGAAATTCTTAAAGTGCGAATTTCAAATGATCCTTCTTACAATAAAAAAGGTAAATTTTTTGAGGTCGAGTCATTCGACCTTCATCCGGATTACAACTCTTCGGAATCTAACTACCGCTCTGATATCGCGAAAATTAAACTTAAAGGTGAATTGCCATCAAATACGACCTTTTACCCAATCATTAAAAAAGATACTCAACTTGAAGGTAAAATTCTTCGACTTGGATTTGGCGCACGAGGTAAGAACAACACTCGTACATTAGTTAAACCAGAATTTAAAAATGTTCTTCCTCAAGAGAAAGTTCTTGAGCTCAATGATATGTATTCGTATTCAGGTGATTCAGGTGGCCCGATTTTCATTCAAAAGACAGGTCAAATGTATTTAGTCGCCATTCATTCAACATTATCCTACGGCCCTGAAGGCAGACACTCATATAACCCACTGCTCTCGACTCACCGAGAATGGATTGCCAGCTAATTTGTCGTAAGCTCCACGTCATGAAGTCAACCCTCTACTTAATGGTGTTTATCATGACGTTTCCTATTTTTTCAAAAGTCGAAAGTTGGGTAGAATTTAATTCCAGTTTATTGATTGAAGTCAAAAGACCTGGTGGCACTTTTACATGCACTGGTGTCGCTGTGTCCACTCAGACTATCATTACAGCGGCCCACTGCTTAGAGGGAGATATCTTAGGAGTGCGCGTTTTCACTGGCTCATTTTATGACCCAACCTCTCCTTCACTTTCTGTAAGTGATTTTAAAGTTCATCCTGATTACAATAAGGCAATGTCTCGGTATCGAAATGACTTAGGTAAAATCACACTTAAAGAGAAACTCCCCTCTTCTATTATCATCCATCCTATTTTTACTTCGAAGATTGTCGCCGGAAAAATTTATCGGTTTGGATTTGGGGCGAGGAATAAAAAAAATCTCCGAACAGTTATTACTCCTAAGCTTAGAGGATTGAATCTTGCCGAGAATGTTCTCGAGCTTAATGATGAGTTTTCAATCTCTGGAGATTCTGGAGGTCCCATTTTTTTAAAAAATGGAGATGACATTAGGCTCCTCGCCATTCATTCAACATTCTCTCATGGACCCCAAGGAAATTTTTCTTTGAATCCAATCTTGGCCGCCTATACTTCATGGATTTTTCCTCAGTGATCTAGATTTTTAGTTTGCCTATAATCTCCTAGATTTATAGTATCTGCAGCATGGATAAAATCATTTGCCTTGGGAAAAATTACTTAGATCATACAATTGAAATGCAGGAAAAAGCTCCAGAGCGCCCTGTGCTTTTCATCAAACCACCGAGTGTCTTTATTGAACCCAAAGATAAATCGACTGTGGTTCTTCCTTGGCATAGAGGAACAATCCATTTTGAATGTGAAATTGTTTTTAAACTCTACAAAAAAAATATTATTGGACTTGGGCTCGGACTCGATCTTACACTTCGAGATGAACAGAAGAAACTAAAAGAGAACGGTCATCCTTGGGAGATTGCTAAGACTTTTAAAAACTCTGCTATTGTGACTCCAATTAAGGGCCTTAAAGATTTTCCAAAAGATTGGCAGGACACGGCCTTCACTCTTAGAGTGAACAATGAAGTCAGGCAGTCTGCGAAACTCAACCAAGCGATCATGAATGCCGATGAAATCATCCATTACGTGGACGAGTATTTTCCGATATGTGACGGAGATTTGATTTTTACAGGAACACCAAAGGGTGTAGGTCCCTTGAAGCCCAATGATCTAATAGAACTTAGCTTTGGTCCTATTGAGCACTCTTTTAGGTTGGTGCAAATTGGATAAACGTCAACTTTCTCATGACATATTAAACATGATCGAAAGACTTAGGATCATGCATGACCTTGCGGCAGAACAAAACTTTTCAATCATTCCGAAAGAGGAACTAAAAACTGATCTGAGTGAGACACTCACGAAACTAGAAGCTCACTTTAAAGATTTGATTCAATAGACGTCAATGTATTCTTTAGGAATAGAAAATCTGAAGATAGGTGTATCGATCTTAAATTCAACACCTGCTGAGTCCACCATATTAAAGTAACCCCACATCTCTCCTTCCATAGTTGGAAGAGGGCTAAAACTCTGGTACTCGAAAGAGTCTCCTGGTTTAAAGTATGGTGTCTCCCCGATAACTCCAGGCCCCTCTACATACTTCACATTCCCGTTTGCATCTTTAATGTTCCACTTCCGTGAAACCAATTGAGCTGGAGTTGATCCAATGTTTGTAATCAAAATTGTATACCGGAACATGTAGTGAAACTGTAAGGGATTGGACTGATCGAAATCGAAATCTGTCTTTACTTCAATTTTAAAATTGTTATTTATGGAAACAAATGGATAAGTCATATTTTTATGGTCCTACGCTCGGAATAAATTCTAAGGCCACGGAGTTTATACACCATCGTTGACCAGAAGGACCAGGGCCATCATCAAAGACATGACCTAAGTGTGATCCACACTGAGAACAGGTAACCTCAACCCTAAGCATATTATATGAGTAGTCTTCTCGGAGTGTGACGAACTCACTCTTTTTAACTTCGGTGAAGCTCGGCCATCCACTCCCAGAATCAAATTTTGAATCCGATGAGAAAAGCTCCTGCTTACAAGCAACACAAATGTACGTCCCTTTCTCATAGTGCTTGTTATACTTGCCTGAGAAAGGACTTTCTGTTCCACCAAGACGGCAGACGTTGAATGCTTCGGGAGATAATTTTTTTTTCCAATCTTCATTTTTCATGCATTTATTATACCCCATTTTAACAGAAATCTCTTACTATAGTTTATGTCTACTTTTCAAGTCTACGCTCTGGCCATTGGTGCAAATCTCACATACTCAACTGCGAGCATGGTGTTCTCAGTCTATGCGAAACGCTTCTCCTCCATGTGGATCAATCAGGTCAAAGTCTTCACAGCTTTCCTGGCCTTCTTAGTTGCAATGTTCTTTTCAGGCCAACTTGTCACTGTTTCACCGATGGTAACTGGATACCTTGTTCTTTCAGGTTTTGCTGGTTTATGCTTGGGTGATATTTTTCTCTTCCGAGCCTTCACCACTCTCGGTCCAGCGAGATCTCTGGTCTTGTATAGTTTTCAGCCTTTAATGCTCGGGATTTATGGTTACTTTTTTCTCAAACAGCTCTTCACGCTTAACCAATCCCTTGCCGTTGCTTGTATGCTCATTTGTCTTTTCATCTTTATGCTTGAAAGGAATAAGACAACAGGCTCTTGGGACTTAAGAAGTTTTGTGTGGGCATTTCTAGGAATAACTCTTGATGCAATTGGAGTCATGCTCACCAGAGAGGCCTACGAACTCAACCCGAGTCTTGAAACGTTTCAAGTCAATGTCATTCGCTGCATGGGTGCACTTGTTGGATTTTTGCTGATTAGTCCCAAAAGCTATTTTTATGTTGCCAAAGATTTGTTCGCTCTCAGAAAGAGAGAGATCAGTCTTGTTCTTGGATCAGCTATCTGTGGTTGCTTTCTTTCTCTGACTCTCTACCTCGCGGCCCTTAAGTACGCTCACGTGGGAACCCTCACTGCCATCGCGATCACCGGACCTGTTTGGGTGTCGCTACTCGAGTGCCTATATCACCGCAAACTTCCCAACATGTACCTTTTGGGAGCCTTCGCCTTTTTCTTAACTGGTTTCTATCTTATGATTATTGCCTAGAGGCCTTGTCTGATTTTTGCTCTGATGAACTTGGTGAATCGAAGCATTTCATTTCATCTTTTTTGTATCCATTCACAATAATTCTATAACCGTGAAAAGGCTTAAACTTGGCCTGGTAAAGATTCACATATTTTTTTTCGTTATAGAGGTCTTCGGATGAATTCATAAGAGCTTCCTCGGCGAATAGTTTTTTATTCTTCTGAAACATCGCCTCGACTCGGTCCATGTAGCCAGAACTCATCTTTGTCACAAATCGATCATTCAAATCGATTGGGTTAAAATCTGGTCCCGCTAGCGAAGCCTCATTTGTGAAAGCAATTTTTCCAAACTGTGAGCTTGAGCCTTTAATGCTCTCAAGGATCTGTTGAACAAACGCTCCACGGTCTTTTGAGAGTTGTAAATTCTTCTCGTTACTATTCGGATCAATAACTGATTTTCCATCTTTCTTAACGTAGTAAGGAGTCTTAGATGAAAAAGATGTGACTGAAACATTAGTGACAATCGTATTCGGGTCGGCTTTAAGTAAGTCTAAAATTTTCTTTTTCACAGGCTCCACAGCATCAAGACCTAACTGGCTTCGGCCATCATCAAAAGGAGCAGGTACGAATTCATGCGCCAGAATTTTCTTTGGATCAATGCAATCTTTATTGCTCGCAGTAATACTTTCTTCCAGCAGGGTCATCCCCTCTAAGTACTGGCCAGGATCATTGAGATCGAGATTGTATTTGTGTGCTGATCCTTGGTGAGTCGGATTACAGATATGAAGATTCATTCGGTCTTGACGGAGAATTTTATAAAAGAGTTGCATTGTCGTACTATTTTTTAAAGCGATGAGCTCTTTCCGATATGATCCTACTCCTGGAAGTCCGTAACCGCTGGTCACACCTTGCAGATTACTTTTTCGGTATTTAAGCTCCAGCTCACAGTCAGCCTTATACCCAACTTCAACTGGTGCTTTCTTAGTATATTTTTCGCAGTCACCGATATCTGGACGTAGTTGCTGATAATAAAACAAAGAGATACCTAAAAATTTAGCTCGGCAGTTGTTACCAGTTTTTTGGCAATTTGAATCTTGTGAAAGTTCTTTTAAATCTTTTTTTAAAGCATCTTCTAGCTTGGGATTTTCGGAAAAAGCTTTAGAGAAATTTTCTTTTAGGATTGAACTCGTCTCTCGGGCCAGATCATTCATTTGCTCAACAGAAACTGGCCCTTGCTTTTCTTTCGGGTCAGAGCAACCTTCGTAAATTAGTTTCTGATACGATTCGATGACCGCTCGTTTATTGGAGGACGTAAAATATGATTGCCGAGCAAAAGCGTCAATCGCCCAAGGCATCAAAATTAAAGCAAAAAATTTCATTAAAAGTCCCCACTTTTAGTTCTTATCGGTAGGAAGTGACATTGTCTAAATATAATTCAACTAGCTAGAATCACACGTTTTTTGCCTTGACTTTTCATCTAAATAAAATATACCCTAGAGTATTCAAAATTGAGGGAGAAATGCTGTGACGATAGAAACACTCTTAAAAGAGCGCGTCTTAATTCTTGATGGTGCCATGGGGACCATGATCCAAAAATATGGGTTGGAGGACGCCGATTACCGCGGAGAGCGCTTCAAAAATTGGGAGCATCCATTAAAAGGAAACAATGACCTTTTAGTTCTAACGAAACCATCGGTGATTGAGGAAATTCATAATAAGTATCTTGAGAGTGGTGCAGACATCATCGAAACTAATACCTTCAGCTGCACTCGAATCTCCATGGCCGATTATCACATGGAAGATCTTGTCCCAGAACTCAACATGACAGCGGCCAGGATCGCTAAGAAATGTGCAGAGGAGTACACTAAAAAAGACCCCTCCAAACCTCGTTTCGTAGCTGGCTCAATCGGTCCTACAACAAAAACAGCTTCCCTTTCTCCAGATGTTAACAATCCTGGTTTCCGTGCCATCGACTTTGATCAGCTTGTTGATAACTACCGTGAGCAAACAAAATACCTCGTAGAAGGTGGCGTAGATATTTTATTAGTAGAGACTGTCTTCGATACTCTTAACTGTAAAGCAGCTCTTTTTGCGATTGCTGACTATTTTGAAAAAGAGAATAAGAAACCACTTCCGGTGATGGTTTCAGGTACAATCACGGATGCTTCAGGACGAACACTCTCTGGGCAAACGATCGAAGCCTTCTTGTACTCGGTTTCTCACTACCCCCTTCTCTCCATTGGAATTAACTGCGCTTTAGGTGCAGAACTCATGCGTCCTTATGTCGAAATTCTTGCGAAAGAATCTCCCTTCCACATTTCGGTTTATCCAAACGCGGGACTTCCGAATGAGTTCGGTCAGTACGATGAGACTCCGGCCTACATGGCCCAGACTCTGAAAGAATGGTTCGACAACAAGTGGATTAATATTGTTGGTGGTTGCTGTGGAACAACTGACAAACATATTAAGGCCATTGCAGAAGCGGCGAAAGATCTTGCTCCTCGACACCTGCCAGAGAAAGAACATGTTCCGAAATTATCGGGTCTTGAGCCTCTTAAACTTTCCCCCAATCTAAATTTCATCAATATTGGTGAAAGAACGAATCTTACCGGCTCTATCGCGTTTAAAAAGCTGATCGTTGAAAAAAACTACGAAGAAGCACTTCGCGTAGCACGTGAGCAAGTGGAAAACGGTGCACAGATCATCGACATCAACATGGATGAAGGAATGATTGATTCCGAAGCTGTGATGGTTCACTTTTTGAACCTCATCGCGAGTGAACCTGATATCTGTAAAGTGCCGATCATGATCGATTCATCTAAGTGGACAGTGATCGAGGCTGGTCTCAAGCGCGTTCAAGGGAAAGCAATCGTAAATTCTATCTCTCTGAAAGAGGGAGAAGCAAAATTCATCGAACATGCGAAGCTGGTAAAGAAGTATGGTGCCGCATGTGTCGTAATGGCCTTTGATGAAAAGGGCCAAGCAGATAATTACGACAGACGAATTGAGATCTGTGCCCGTGCTTATAAAATCCTAACGGAGCAAGTCGACTTTAATCCAGAAGATATCATCTTTGATCCGAATATCCTCACGGTCGCAACAGGAATGGAAGAGCATAATAATTACGCCGTTGATTTCATTAATGCCACTCGCTGGATTAAAGAAAATCTTCCCTATGCTAAGGTGAGCGGTGGCGTCTCAAACCTTTCATTCTCTTTTAGAGGAAATAACGTCGTTCGCGAAGCCATGCACTCGGCGTTTCTTTACCATGCGATTAAAGCAGGCCTTGACATGGGAATTGTGAACGCTGGGGCCCTCCCCGTTTACAGCGATATCCCGGCTGATCTTTTACTCCACGTAGAGGACGTGATCTTCAACCGTCGAGATGATGCAACAGAGAGACTTATTGAATTTGCGACGACTGTAAAAAACAATGGTAAGGCCGAAAAGAAAGACGATCAATGGCGTTCTCTACCTGTGGAAAAGCGTCTGGAGCATGCGCTGATTAAAGGCATCGTAGACTTCATCGATGCAGATACGGAAGAGGCCCGTAAGCTTCTACCTCGTCCTCTCGATGTCATTGAAGGCCCACTGATGGCCGGAATGAATGTCGTAGGCGATCTTTTTGGCGAAGGAAAAATGTTTCTTCCGCAAGTTGTGAAATCTGCCCGTGTAATGAAAAAAGCCGTTGCCTATCTTCAACCCTATATTGAAGCTGAAAAATCGGGACAAGCGATTCAGCGTGCTGGCAAGATCCTCATGGCAACAGTGAAAGGTGACGTTCACGATATCGGCAAAAATATTGTTGGCGTGGTTCTCGGCTGTAACAATTATGAAGTGATCGACATCGGAGTGATGGTTCCGTGTGAGAAAATTCTTGAGGAAGCCAAGAAGCTGAACGTAGACATGATTGGTCTTTCTGGTCTCATTACACCGTCTCTTGATGAGATGGTTCATGTCGCCAAAGAAATGGAACGCCTAAAATTTACTGTTCCACTTTTGATTGGCGGAGCGACCACTTCACGAGTCCATACGGCCGTAAAAATTGATCCCCACTACAGCGGCTCTATTATCCATGTCGCCGATGCTTCGAGGGCCGTACCAGTTGTTGAAAAACTACTAAATGAAAATACTAAAAAGAAAGTTCATGACGAACAGAAAATTGAATATGAGAAAATGCGGTTGGCACATGCGGCGTCTCAGCGAGAAGAAAAATTTCTCACTCTAAATGAGGCCCGTTCTAATAAAGTTAAAATTGACTGGAGCGCCACAGAGATTAGAAAGCCAACGAAACTTGGACTTACGGTTCTTGAGGATTACTCAATTGCTGAGCTAATACCGTACATCGATTGGACACCTTTTTTCATGACCTGGCGTCTTCGTGGTGCCTATCCTCGAATCTTTGATGATGCTGAGGTTGGAGCTGAAGCTAAAAAATTATTTAACGATGCCCAGGCCTTGCTTAAAGAGATTGTAAAAAATAAATCTCTTAAGGCCCGTGCTGTTTTTAGTCTCTTTCCCGCCAACTCGATTGGTGACGATATAGAAGTGTATTCTGTGGATGACAAAGTTCATGAATGGACTTGTGAAAAACATGGAAAGCATTCTAAAACTCTGCAAGTCGGAAACCCTGAAAAAGTTCAAACGGTCCTTAATATGCTACGCTCTCAGCGTCAGATGGAAGAAGCCACATCTCCCAATCCATCTCTTGCGGACTTTATTGCTCCCAAAGAAACAGGAAAAGTTGATTACATGGGTGCTTTCTGTGTCACAACAGGAATTGGTTTGGACGAACTTTGCAAGAAGTATGAAGAGGATCAGGATGACTATGGTCATATCATGGTGAAGGCCCTGGCAGATCGTTTAGCAGAAGCCTTTGCTGAACGTCTTCATGAGAAAGTACGAAAAGAATACTGGGGTTATGTGCCGACTGAGAAATTAAGTCACGAAGACCTCGTTTTTGAAAAGTATCAAGGAATAAGACCGGCTCCTGGCTACGCTGCTTGTCCGGATCACCTCGAGAAGAAAAAGCTTTTTAAAATCCTTGATGTTGAAAAAAATATTGGTGTAACACTGACTGAATCAATGGCAATGACTCCAGCATCATCAGTGAGCGGTTGGTACTTTGCTCACCCAGAGTCTCGTTATTTTAATGTTGGAAAACTCGGACGCGATCAGGTTGAAGACTACGCTCGCAGAAAAGATCTTCCGCTAAATGAAATGGAAAAATGGCTCTCGGCCAGTTTGTTTTAAAAGGATAGTATGGCAAAGGTAACTGATCACATTCGTAATTCAAAATCGACGCTCTTCTCTTTCGAGATCCTGCCTCCTAGTACAGGCGAGAGTATTCAAAAATTATTTGATAACTTGTCACCTCTTATGGAGTTTAAACCGAAGTTCATCGATGTCACTTATCACCGGGAAGAGTACGTTTTTAAAAAAATGCCCAATGGTCTTCTTGAGCAAAAATCTATTCGTAAAAGACCGGGGACTGTTTCCATCTGTGCGGCCATCATGCATAAATTTGACGTGGACACTGTTCCGCATATTATTTGTGGAGGATTCACCAAGGAAGAAACAGAGTATGCTCTGATTGATTTGAACTTCTTGGGGATTGATAACGTTCTTGCCCTTAGAGGTGACTGTATCAAAGGTCAAAAGACTTTTGAGGCATCTCCTGGAGGACACCGCTTTGCTGATGAACTTGTAGGCCAGATCCACTCAATGAACAAGGGAATCTATCTCTCGGATGAATTACAGAACCCGACACCTACAAAATTTTGCATAGGTGTTGCTGGCTACCCAGAAAAACACTTTGAGGCACCAAATCTAAAAACAGATTTGAAGTTTTTAAAACAGAAAATTGCGAATGGTGCTGACTACATCGTGACCCAGATGTTTTTTGATAATAAGAAGTTTTTTGAGTTCGTTGATAAATGTCGAGCAGATGGGATAACAGTTCCGATTATTCCAGGTCTAAAACCGATTACTGCAAAATCTCAAATTTATAATCTTCCTCGTAACTTCTATATCGATATGCCGGATGATCTCATAGATGCAATTGATAAGTGTAAAAATGACGAGGATGTAAGAAATGTTGGGATCGAGTGGTCAATCGCTCAATCTAAAGAGTTGATTGAACATAAAGTTCCTTGCCTCCATTTTTACTCAATGGGTAAGCCAAACGCAATTCAGCAAATTGCATCTAAGTTTTTCTAAATAACTACTTTCGGGGACATCGCTCACATTCAGTATTTTTTCTGTTTGTGAGCTCTCTTAATTCTTCGACTTTCTCATAGAAAAAATCTTTTACTTTCTTGCCTTGTTCATTCTCAAGTAGCCAAGAAAGCTTTGACACTCCCGGAAGAGTCTTAATTAAGTGATCAACCACTTCAGGACCAGAAATTATTCTTCGGTCAACGGTGATCATGTGAACTTTTTCAAGGCAGTCATTTTTATTAAGCTCAGGAAAAGCTTTATAAACAGCTTCATCTCTGGCAGAAATAAAATTGAGACTCTTATCTAAATACTCCAGTCCTTGCTTAAATCTTAAGCATAGTGGACATTCGGGGTCGTATAAAACAATCGGTAAGTGTTCATTCATAGTATGTTATACTATCATAGAATCAGGAGATTTATGAAAAACGACTACCTAAAAACAAATCTAGAAATATTTGTCTGTAACCATAAACGTGAGGGTGATGGAAACTGTTTTGACAAAGGTGCCAAGGAACTCACGGATGACCTTAAAAAGTGGGCCAAAGAAAATCACAAAGGAGATCTGAAAGTCTTTCGAAGTGGGTGTCTAGGAAAATGCGCTGAAGGAATTGCTATTGCCTGTTATCCGGAAAAAAAGATGCTTCTAGAAGTCACTAAAGATGACGCTCAAGAAATAAAGAAGGGCCTCGAGGAGGCCCTTCAAAGCTTTAAAAAATAAAAGATAGCTTTGTGTTAACTTCTACGTTTGAAAACTTTTTGGTTTTATTACCTTCGAAACTAACATCGTACTTACCCGGCTTCAAAATGATATAGTACGAACCATTTGGATTAATCTTGTAAGTCTGAGCAACTTTCGCGTCACCGGCCTTGAAGATCTTGACTGTGCTAAAGTCTTCAAGTGAAACAATCCCTTGAAGGCTTGGGCCTTGGAGTTTGTTTAAAAGATGCATCCAACCAGGGCGGTTTCTCAAAACAGTTTTATCACGCCATTTTTTGTAATCAGGGTGAAAGCCAACAGATGTACTATTTACTTCGATGACATATGGAATTACTTGGTGTTCTGTGTACATCCAGTCGATGTCTCCACCGTCAGCATTGTACAAAAGCTCCCAAGCTGTACCCGGTTTGTAATCAATTTTCTGGCCAATTTCTGCACCAATACTCTCTACAGCTTCTTCCGTTGGAGTCTTTCTGGGACGACAACCAAATGGGTAGATCACGATCTCAGAATAAGAGTGATAAGAAATATTAAAGACAGGCTTAATCGATGCCACAAAGTTCATCATCGCTTGTGTTTCTGGTTCTGAAGCAGGAGCAGTTCCTCGGTAATCCTGTGCACCGGTTCGACTACTAGAGCCGTTACATGAATTCCAGCCACTCGGATAATTTCTATTGATGTCTACGCCATAACCGTTTCTCGTGTTTTTTCTCCACATGGAATCAACGGTCCACATTTTATTATTACCATCGAGGTTAAACATAGGGATAACCCAAATTTCAGTGCTATCTACCCAATTCGTTACATCTGCGTTTTGACCGTAGTTTGAAGTTAAATATTCAATCATGTCAGTGGTAATTTCTGGAGTCATTACTTCACGAGCGTGGTGCATAGCATTTACCAAGACAGCAGGTTCCACTTCGTCCGACTTAGCATTATCAGAAATTTTTATGGCGAGAATATCACGACCTTCCAGAGTTTTCCCAATAGTCCGTACCTCTGTGATGTCAGGATATCTAGCGTGAATGTCATTAACAAAATCTTGGATTTCTTCAGGATTTTTATAATCAGTATCTGGAGCAACTGTGAGATTTTGTGGGAAAGAAAATTTGACTGTTGTTTTTTGTGACTTGATTAAATTTAATTCATCTTCTGACAACAAGGCTTCAATCTCCATTGTCTTATAGTTAACCCCAGTAATATCAAATTCATTCTCTTTAAGATATTTTTTCATCGACTCAGTAAGATCGAATCGAACAATCATAGAATTTGAAGCAACAGCGGACCCAGTAACTAGACATGAGGAAATTAGAAATCTTTTCCAATTGAACATACACACTCCTTTGCAAATGTTCTTAAAGGAAATCAAATTATTATTCTTAAGTAAACGAAGGGATATTCAGAGTAAGATTATATTGGGGTAGTAGACAATAATGGTACGCTAAGTTCTTAAATTCTCCAGTTCTTTTTTAAAACTCTCAATTTTCTCTTCACTAAATCGAGATCTTTCCATCGCGTCTACTAGTGCCTGGAGACATCTCACATCTTTAATTTGGGTATTGTAAAGTTCCAAACCGCTCTTGATGATCGCACCATCGTCTATCGAATATTTTGCAAAGATCAAATACTCCGAAATTTTATAATCACGACCTGATCGATCCGAGACTTCGAATCGTGAGAGATATTTTTCTGCTTGCTCTATCATCTCTTGCTCCACAAGTGTTTCAACCACCGCTCTTAAAAACTTTGTATAACTTGAACAAGAAACCGCAATATTGTCAAAGTACCTAAAGGCGATGTCATAAGAGCCGTTCAAAAGACAATGCTTACCAGCGATGAACATTCCCGCCCCCAAGTAATTCACAAGCGACTGGACTCGTTCTTCGAGAGAGATAAAAATTTCGTAGTAGTCCTGCATGTCCTGAAAGTTCTCCGTCCTAATGGCAAGACGAACAATTTCTGACAAGCGATCTGGATTGGCCGGAAAGTACTTCGATATTTTTCTGACAATTTGATAGGCTTCATGAAATTTTTGATCTTCGATGAAAATCTCGTACAAACCAACAAGGCACTTGTAATGGATATTATTAAAACTTAATCCTTGGCCGTAAGAGCCTGTCGCTTGCTCCACATAACGTTTTAGATAAGCTGCCTGTCCGAGATAGAAAAGTGCGAGAGCTGGCTTCGGATGCATTTTGATCGCTTCACCTAGCTTCACCTCCGCTTCAGTATATTGTCCGTTTGTAATTAGGTTTTTCCCTTCCTCAATTTTTTTCACGTAATCGGAAGGCTTGATCTTGTGATAAACCGTCGAGAGCAAACTCTCCTGAATACTTTGCACCGTATATGGCTTAATAATAAATGAATCGACGTCTTCCTCAGCAGCTTTGGCAACCGCACTCTGAGAAATATTGGCCGTCACTAAAATCAGACAAAGCTCTTTTTTACCAGGATACAGTTTTCGAAGAGATTTAAAGAGATCAAATCCTGACCCGATACCAATAAAATACTCAGATAAAACGAGCCCGATATTCTTCTGCTCAATGATGACATTGGCCTCTTCGATGTTTGAAGCTGAATGGATGCGATGATTTTTCGCGCCAAGATCCGATAGCGTCTTGATCAGACGACTGCGTGAACTTGCGTTCTTATCAACGATAAGGACCTCATTCATCTCTAAGAATTTTTTAAAAACTTCTTTTTTATCCATTTAAATTGTCTCGCGATACAGCTAGTACCCCTTAACTTTGGTCAAGAATTTGGTTATGTTTTCTTGCCTTTCTTCTCTTATTTTCAGAAACAGCGAAAGTTCAGCTGAATTTCTCTTAGTTAACTTTATACTCACTGTTTGCAGCCCATCATCACTTCCCTCTATGTCAGTGACGACACCCTCAATCTTCAGGTTAGACTTCTTACCCAAATACTCAGAGACAAAACTCATTTCAATAGGTTTATCAAATTTAATATTCACTTTTTCAGTTAGAACGAAAATGACATCATCATGAAAATCATCAAGCTGACAGACCATGAGTTTCTCATTTTGAATAACGTAGGAACTAAAGCTCATATCCTGAGTGACCCTATGTAGCTCTTCTTCTTCAGAGAGAGAAGTAATGTCAAACTTACTCTTTAGCTCTGCCCCATAGTCAAAAGTTGAGCCTTTAACGATGTGTCGATCTTCTTTTAATGACCTTGAGGTCGAGGCACCTCTAAGTTCATCATTAAAAAACATTAACCAATAATCTAAGCGTGATTTAATCTCATTTGAATCTTTAGTAGAAATCATAAACTCTCCTAGTCCAAGTTCAGTTAGAACTTTTTCAAAATATTTATCTTCACAAAAATTGATGACGACTACTTTTATCTTCTTATTCCTCATCTCTTTTTTGCGCATTTTCATGAGCTTCGCGAGCTCAATTAAATCCTGCCTTTCATTGACAAAAGCGACGATGAACGCAGTATCTAAATTCCCAAGATACTTACAGGTATCAGTAAGAGACGGACAATTTTCGATTCGACCATAGTGAGATAAGGACATAACAAGAGCGTCATCCAAATTTTTGAATTCATCTGTAAACATGAATTTAATAATCGGAATACTTCTGACTCCCATCAGTCCTTTCATTTTGTAGTAAATTTTCAATGACTTATCGGAGATTTTGAGCTTTTCTTAGCGAAAGAATTAAGAATTCTTAAAAATCAATACATTCAATAAGGAAAGTCTTTCAACCTATGGAAAATTTTAGGTTTGAGATAGTCTAAGACCATGGAAGAAATCGAGGAAAAAGAAGAAACAGAAAATCAAGACCTCCTTCAGGATCTATCCGAACAAGGGAAGACTGAAGAGCTTGTTGAGATGTTTGAAGAACTTCCTACTATAGATGTTGCAGAGTTCATGGAGGATAAGCCTCTGGATGAGGTGATCGAATACCTTAAAAAACTAGACCTCGAAGATCAGGGTAGGATTTTTTCTGATTTCACCCTCGATCTGCAAATTAGGCTCTTTCACGCCCTTGACCGCAGAAGTATTGCTAAGATTTTTGGCCACATGTTTTCCGACATCAGGGCCGATTTGTATCAGGAACTCACAAAAGATGAGCAAATTGGGCTACTACCATACCTAGATAAGAAAGTACGCGAAGACGTTATTATCCTCTCCGCCTATCCTCCGGAAACTGCCGGTGGGATCATGACCACGGATTTCGCGACTATTTTTGCCAATATGACAGCGGCGGAGGCACTCTCGAAAATTCGAACGGATGCTCCATCAAAAGATATGGTCTACAACATCTATGTTGTAGACGACTCTATGGTACTGAAAGGGCTCGTGACCCTGAAAGATATTGTTCTCCAGCAACCGAGTATGAAAATCAATGAGATGCTGAATGAATTTTTCGTTTACGCCGAGGTGAATGAAGATAGAGAGTCAGTGGCCCAGAAGATCGAAAAGTATGACCTTGTCGCGATTCCCGTTTTGAATTCTCTCAATCAACTCGTAGGTATCATATCCCATGAAGAAGCGATTGATATTATCCAAAAAGAGAATACCGAAGATCTTGAAAAACTCATGGGGATCATGCCCTCGGAGGATGATGAGGAGTATCTGGCGACCTCATCTTTTCATCACTTCAAAAAACGGGTTGTCTGGCTTGTCTCTCTCGCTGCAATTGGGATTATTTCCGGAATGATCATCAACGAGCACCAAGGCGTTCTTGAACACTTTATCATTCTTGCCATGTACATGCCGATGATGGCCGCGACCGGAGGAAACACTGGTGCACAAGCGGCCACAGTTGTTATCCGTGCTCTGTCCTTGGGCGAAGTCACAGATGATGATTGGCATAAGATTGTTTTCAAAGAACTCAAAATTTCTTTCATGCTCTCAGTTTGCGTGGCGATCCTCACCTATCTTAAAATAGCCTTTCTCTCTTTTCACTCCATGCTCCCGCCGGGGTTTAGTATGAGCTACATCGGCTTTATTATTTCCGTTGCGATCGCTATTCAAGTTGTTTCTTCGGCCATCATCGGTGCCGCACTTCCCCTCGTTGTGCGAAGACTCGGAGGCGACCCAGCGGTAGTAGCAAGTCCAGCGATCACAACGATTGTGGATATTACAGGTCTACTTATCTACTTTACTATCGCTTCTCTCACTCTAGGTATTTCCTAATCTCTGAAAGCAGTTTAAAATAATCGTCACCTAAGGAGATTTGTATGCAAGTTGTTATTCTGTGTGGTGGTTCTGGGACTCGCCTATGGCCTATTTCAAGAACGCTTTACCCAAAACAATTTGTAAAACTCTTTGAAAATGAATCTCTTTTTCAAAAAACGATAAAAAGAAATGCCTCTCTAGCAAACTCATTTTCCGTGGTCATTAATCAAGAACAATACTTCATGGGAATGGATCAGCTTGAAGAGATGAAACTTCCAAGTAAGAACCAATACATTTTGGAACCAATCGGTCGGAATACTGCTCCTGCAATTGCCATGGCCGCTTTAGCGTGTGGCCCTGAGGAAGTTATGTTGGTTGTTCCATCTGACCACCTTATCGAAAAACAATCCGAGTACGAATCAACTGTCAGAAAAGCAATTGAACTTGCCCAGAAAGATCGTCTAGTTACTTTTGGAATTAAACCAACTCACGCTGAAACTGGGTATGGTTATATTGAAGCTCAAGGCCTTGAAGTGAAATCTTTCAAAGAAAAGCCAGATGTAAAGACAGCTGAACTTTATCTTAAGGCCGGTAATTATCTTTGGAACTCTGGGATGTTTTGCTTTAAAGCAAAAGTTTTTCTAGAAGAACTCAAAGCTTTTGCTCCAGATGTTTATGAACAAAGTCTTCTTGCCTTTAACCAGGCCCGCAAAGAACAGGCAATCCAAATTCAAATGGATGATATGAAGGCCATAAGAAGCGAGAGTATTGACTACGCAGTGATGGAAAAATCAAAACGTGTGAATGTTGTTCCCGCCGACATTGGCTGGAGCGATCTAGGATCATTTGATTCTCTCTACGATGCTCTTCCGAAAGACTCCGCAGGAAATACCATCGCAGAAAATGCAATTCACCTGGGATCTAAAAACAACCTTGTGATCTCGAATAACCGCTTAATTTCGACCATTGATGTGGAAGACTTGATGATCGTGGACACAACTGATGCCATTGTGATTGCTAAAAAAGGTTCGACTCAAAAAGTAAAAGACCTTGTTGGTGAAGTTAAAAAACTTAATGTTGAAATGACCAATGTTCACACCACCGCTCACAGGCCTTGGGGAACGTACACAATCCTTGAAGAAAATGCAGGGTACAAGGTGAAACAGATCACTGTTCGACCAGGAGCAAAGCTCTCTCTTCAATACCATCACCACCGTTCAGAGCACTGGATTGTTGTTAGTGGAATTGCCACTGTCACAATTAATGATAAAACATTTGAACTCAAACAAAATGAATCAACCTTCATTCCCAAGGAAGCCACACACCGACTTTTCAATAACCAAAAAGAGAATCTGGTCCTAATTGAGGCCCAGGTAGGAACCTATTTGGGCGAAGATGACATAGTGCGCCTTCAGGACGATTACAAACGCAACTAGTTGATTAGACTCTCTCTAGACTTTCTTAAGAAAAAATTGATATCTTAAGACTATTCACTCCGACAGAGGTCTTATGATTCGATCAGTTTTGATCTTGATTGCTTTTTGTTACGTCGTAACAACACTCACAAGATTTTAGGATTAGGTGAAATGGAATTCGCCTCACTCCTTAAAAACTTTTCTACGTTTTTTCAAACCTCAAGTTTAACTACAAAAAAAACTACTCCATTCACTGTTATGATTTTATCACCTCATCCGGATGATGAATCAATCGTTGGCTCTCTTGCCCTAAGACTTAGTCTTGAAAATAATGCCCACATTATCAACATCGCTGTCACAATTGGATCCAACAAAGAAAGGCAAGCAGAACGGATCCAAGAACTCAACAATGCCTGCGAACTTTTGCAAATGGATTGCGAATACTTAAATGAGAACTGGAAAATAAAAGAGAAAGAGCTCAAGAGCCTTATTCAAAAATTTCAGCCTCAGCTTATTATTGCTCCCCATACAAAAGATTTTCATCCAGCGCACATTAAAACCGGAGAGCTCTTAAAAAAAGTCCTTCTCTCACTTAAGAAAGAAACTGTACTCGTGGCCTGGAGTGAGTTCTGGGGACAGATGGCCAGACCGAATATACTCGTAGAAGTTCCAAATGAGATCGTAGAGCTTCAAATGAAAGCTCTTGAAATGCACGTTGGAGAGGTGGCCCGGAATCCTTATCATCTGAGGCTTCCAGCATGGATGATGGATAATGTACGCAGAGGATCTGAAGTTGTAGGCGGAAAAGGGTCTCAAGCTGGAGCTATGGCCTTCGGAGTTCTTTATCAGTGCCAGCTTTATAAGAATGGTAAATTTACATCACCCAAATTAGTAAATCCATTTCTCTCAAACGATGTTGATCTTGCTCAAATGTTTAAATTAATTTTAGATGCCGCTTCTGGATCTAAAACTAAAGTAAAATGAGGGTGATCTTTTAAAAAGGTTGCTGGGCAACTAGGGTCATCATGATGATTCATTAGATATTTAATAGCGTCGGCCTTCGACTTTCCTGTTGCGAGCATCACGAGACTTTTACTCTCATAAATTGTCCCAATCCCCATAGAGAGTGCCTCTGTCGGAATCTGGTTATCTACAAACTGATCGGCATTGGCCTTGAGTGTTTCTGGTGTTAATCTCACAATTCGAGTCCGAGAATTTTTTAAAGAACCTGGCTCATTAAAACCAACATGCCCGTTTCCCCCAATCCCTAAAAGTTGAAGATCAACACCCCCGCTTTCTTTAAGGACCTGTTCATAATGAAGCTCCGGCCCTTCAGAATGTACGGGAGGAAAAGCAAACTGCGACTCCAAAAGACCTAGAGGTTTAATCACATGAGTACGAATATAGTCTTTAAATGAAGAAGGATGATTTTCTGGAAGTCCCATGTACTCATCGAGCATGAAGAAAAAACACTTTTTGAAGCTATAGTGTGACTTTTCGAGGAGAATTTTCATATCAGCATACACAGGAATCATGGTTCGGCCTGTGGCAAGACCTATAACAGCGTTGGGCTTAGATTCAATTTTTTCAATCACCAGAGTCGAAACGTACTTTATGGCTTCTTCTTTAGACTGACACTGAATAATCCGCATATTTAACCTCGTGGGAGCTTTCAATAAGATAGTATGCTGACCTTAAGAGCTATTCAAGACTCAATCATGTAAAATATTCGGATTCCGAATTCGGTATTTGAAAACGGAATATCTCTGCTGTAGCTATCCTCTGTGAAAAAAAATCTCTCTTTTCTAATTATTGAAGACGATAAGTATGCCCGCCTCAATCTAAGGGAGATTCTCCACCCCTTTGGACTCATTGAGGAGGCAACTAACGTAGTTGAGGCCCAAAGGAAGCTTGCAGACGGCTTATATGACATCGTCATCACTGATATTGAGCTAGAAGACCGTTCTGGAATTGAACTCATAGAAAGTATTGTTAAGAAAGGGGCCCACTGTATCGTTGTGAGTTCTTTCGAAAGTGATGAAATCATAGAGCGCGCTTACATTCTCGGAGCTAAACACTACCTCGCAAAATTCAAGCTCAAAGACCAACTCCCTGTTTATGTCCAAAAATTTATCCATACCCGCACTCAACAACTTGAAAAAATCCTGAGAGAAGATTTTATCACTCAAGATGAAGAATTGATAAACGACTTAAAAAAATTATGTGAAATTAACTGGAAAAACCAATCACTTTTTATCTCTGGGCCAACAGGAACTGGAAAATCTCTCCTTGGAAAACTCATTCATGAAATCACTCATCCCCAGGCATCTTTTGTTCATTTAAACTGCTCCGAGATCGCTGAGAATATTCTCGAATCCGAATTGTTTGGTCACGAAAAAGGAGCCTTCACAGGCGCCGACCAAAAGAAAGACGGGAAACTTAAACTCGCAAACGGTGGAACTTTATTCCTGGATGAAGTTGCTACGATGCCGATACACATGCAGCAAAAACTTCTCAAAGCGCTCGACGAGAAAACATTTTATCCCGTGGGCTCCTCAACTCCCATCCGCTGTGATTTCACTCTCATCACAGCAACCTGTGAGAACCTTACGGAGAAGATGCTTGCAAAAGAGTTTAGAGAAGATTTTTATTACCGAATAACCGGATTTCAGTTCCATTTAAAACCATTGAAAGAAAGATCACAGGACATTGATCTTCTAATCAAACATTTCCAAAGAAACTCGCATCGGCGGTTTGTCGTAAGACCAGAGGCGATGGAGACGATCAAAAGGTATAGTTGGCCTGGAAACATCAGAGAACTAAGAAAGGCCTGTGAAAGATTTTCTCAAGGCGGCCCCGGAATCGTGGATTCGCTAATGGTTCAAAAAATGATCGGGACGGAGATCTCGCTAGCTGAATCCAACCAAGACTGGGAACAACATGTTTTTAATCATGGACTTAGATCATACATTAACCAGCTAGAAAAATTGGCCGTCGAAAAAGCGCTCAAGAGGAATGATGGTAAAATCACTGCTAGCATCAAAGACCTGAAGATATCCAGTTCAGCTTTTTACCGAATTCTTCAAGAAAACCAACTCACAATTTAATTGGCATGGTCCTTGCTCAAGGGTTGTTAACTAACAACAGGAGCAGCTATGACCTTAGAAAATAAAATCATCCAACGCTATCGTCTTCTTTTCCCAAATGAAACTCTACGAGAAGTTTCTCAAAAAACAGGGATTCAAATAACAAGAGTCTTTCGGCTCTTTAACGGAAAGAAGATGAAAGTGTCTGAACTTGAAGCCTTTGAGGCTGTCATTCAAGGTAAAAAGTTTGAAAATCAAAGTTTCAATCGATTAAATAGAATCGCCGAAGAGGCTTCTTCTCTTCTCACTCACGATGAAATGGATAAGATAACTGATTACATTGAACGCAAACTTACCAACAAAAAGTTCAGCCGAACCTATATCAATTACGTCTTTAACGACGCCATAATTGCCTAAGGAGTGAGTATGAAGGGGTTATCATCTCTTGAAAGAGTTGTTCTTGAGTGCGTAGGTAATCAGGCGCTGAATTACGACGAGATTCAAACAACATCTGGTCTACAGGAAAACGTTTGTTTTAATATTCTTCAGGCATTAATCATCCGCGGGATACTTAAACTCGATGCTAATAAGTATCGGCTCAATCCTATTCTTCCGGATCTTTTGATGGAAGAAATCAATGGGATCGAAGCAAAGAAAGCTGAATCTCTAGAACTCATGGAAGCAGTCCTTGACCTAAATTCAGAAAAGATATTTAGATTTCAGAAGATTGCCATGGATGCAAGAGACGAAAAGATCTTCGTCGCAATGCTATCCAATTTGGAATCATTCTTAAAAGACGCCCATCTGAAGTCAAAAAAATACATTCCAGTAAAAGAACGAAAAGTTGTCTTCTGGGGAATGGGTCAAGTGCAATATCTCTTAAATCAAACCATCGGCGGAAGACACATATGAAATGGCTTATCATACTTATTCTTATATCATGCGGAAAACATCAAGAACCGGCTGCAATTGATTTTCAAGATAGTGATGGAGATCTCATCATTAACGAAAACGACTCCGAAAAAGAAATTGCAAACTTTGAAACGCTCGGGCCAGTGAAAGGTGTTCTTCGAATTGACTCCGATGTTCTGACCGAAGTCTCATTTTCAAACGAAAATAAACTAGAACAAAAAACTATCGATCTTCTCATTAAAAATGAACGTTACATCAAATCCGAAGACTACTTCAGTGAGTGGTCAAAAATTAACCTTGAAAAACTGGATTTATCAAAATTTAGATCAATGAAGCAGTATAACCTCACGATGAGTTTTGACTCCGATTCAGATCAAGCGGATGAAATCGCGATTGTACAGGATCATAAGATTAGAAACCTTGGCCCTTGGTTAAAGACGATCCGCCTAAATTTTAGTTATGACGACTTAAAGTCCTTAATCGAAGGAGGATCTTATTTGTCTCTTCGAAAAAAATTCAGAAAAGCTCCGTTCTCTGGAGAATCTCAAGATCTAAGTATTAAAAACAAGACTAATCGTATCTACTTTTTTGATGGTAAAATTTCTAAAATTTTTTATATTTCGAAGGAACTAAGTCTAAAAAAGATAATGGATATTTTTGAGATCAAAGAATACTCAGCGATCACAGACGATGGTCTTTTTTTTAACTCTGATCTTGAACAACATGACCAGTGGCTTACAAGAGAACTTAGCACTGGAGATAAAGTTATTGTTTTTAGTAATCCAAAAAGTATGAAAGAAGAATTTATAAAAAAATATCATTATACCAAGACAATTATTAAACGAGAAAACGGTCAATCGGTATCGAAGCTTAAAATAAATAAACCAGTAGAGTCAATGACCTACCTGCGAATTAAAAAAGTGGTCAAGAGTGTTCGGACATTTACCGAATCGAGAGTCCTTAGAACCCATGCTACCGGAGGTCCTCGGAGTCGAGAGGGTTACACCTTTGACTGTGTACATTCGTTTCGAAATATTGCCTCTGAAGCGTTTCTCGATCCAAGCTTTAGTGATTTGCTAGATAACGTACGGATTACCTCTAATAAGGAAATCATATCCGTTGATATCTTGAGGAATGCCCAAATCGTAGAGCAAAAATCACTCCAAGGTGTTTACTGGGAACTGAAACTTCATGCAGCTTTTGACAACCTTGAAATATCTTTAATTCCAAAAGAGAAGTCTAGTTTCGTTGTAACTGGTGAATATACCAATAACTGCGGGACATTTGGCAGCATCAGCACGGGGCCAAACAGTCTAACAAACTATGAAGGAGTTTATAGTCTGGAGATAGAGAGCCTTGTTGAGAAGATTGATGATTAGTCGTATAATTTAAAAATGACTCAGTTATGCCTAATTAGTTGTAATATTAGATTTGATAATCCCGACGATGGGGTCAATGCCTGGCCACATCGTCGCTCTCTTTTAAGCTCAACTCTCCTATCACACCTACCAGATTTAATTGCGACTCAAGAAGGTCGAGTGACTCAACTAAAAGACTTTGAAAAAATACTTAGAGATTACGATATTGTAGATCAACATCGCACCTGGATTGATGAAAGAATGTATCCAACATTTTTTCTTAAAAAAAACGTGTTTCATATTCTTGCAAGTGGTGATGTATGGTTATCTGAGACTCCTGAGGTTGCAGGAAGTTTTGCTTTTGGAAGTGCTTTTCCTAGACTTATGACTTGGATAAAAATTAATCCACGACATTCACAAGAAAAATTTTTAATCGTGAATACGCACCTTGACCACATCCATAGTGAAACTCGGGAGAGGCAAACTCAGGTGCTGATTCAAGGAATTAAGAAGGTCTGGCAACCTGATTTTAAACTGATTATTATGGGTGACTTCAACGACTCTCCTCAAGGTCAAGTGAGGAGTTTATTAAGTAGAGAATTTAAAGAACTCCAGGATGCCTGGAAACTATTTAACCAGCACGAAGAAACATCTCATCATGCCTTTAGTGGTGAATGTCAAAATGGTTCAAGGATAGATTGGATTTTAGTGGATAATAAAATAAAAGTTGAAAACGCCTTCATGGACAAGAAAACATCTGATGGGCTTTACCCATCAGACCATTTTCCAGTTATATGTCACATTAGATTTTGAGTGCTACTTCATTTCCAAGATTTAAGTAAGTCTCAATACCTTTATCAGTATTGGCCAGAATGTCTTTTGAAGGCTTCCATGCACCTTTCTCACCTACAAGAACGACCGTCGATCCTCCGAACAGAAAGTATCCCTTTTCCTCGCCTCTCATAAATGGTTTGTTCCAACGGTGGGACTGAACAATTTTTCCAACACAGATTGCTCCAACCTCAATGTAGGCAAGACGACCGAAGTTCTCAGTTTGAAGAATAGAAACGTGACGTTCATTTTTAATGAAAATTTGATTTTTAAATTTTAGAGCAAGTGGATTTACAGAATCATAGGCCCCAGGGACTCTAAAATTATCCAAGACCTTGCCATTATCAGGATAGTGATAGCGATGATAATCGACAGGGCAAAGACGAGCGATGAGTAACGGACCACCTTCAAAGATTTTTGAAACCTGATCATTGCCGATGAGATCTTTCGCTCTTAAGAACTGACCCTTTACTGGATAAACGGCCTTATCCGACATGGCCTCAAAACCAACGTAGCGTGCTTCTGCAAACGCTGGCATTCTTCCAGGCTCAGTAACAAATGAACGTTTACCGAGTTTAAATCTGCGAATAAAAAATTCATTGAATGTGCGGTATGAATCACGTGGATCTAAGGCAGGCCTTGTTCCAGGTTCGTAATCACTCATTTGAATATTAAATTTTTCGATAAAGGGGCGAACTTTTCTATGACTTGATGGCATATCCTGGAAAGAGCCATAAAATTTACTAAAATATTTATTAGCAAAAACCTTTCCAACATTTTTGCCTAGATCAGTTGTGTAAAGAAATTTTATGAACCAGTCTCCGTAGACCTTTTCTATTTCATTTTGCCCGCTAACACGATTGAAGTACTTGATTTCTGGAGAATTACTGCTTAGCATTATTCTGAATTCCTCTTGGGTGTTTATTTTAAACATACTATACTTTGAGGACTAATTTAGTCAAAGTAAGGAGTCTTTATGAAAGCTGTAGTTTTTGTGCTTCTAAGCTTAGTCTGGACATTAGGCTGGGCCACTTCTGATCTTCTTCCGGTTGAAACGAAAACCATCGAAATTTATCGTCGAGCAGTTCCAAGCACGGTGAACGTTTCCAATATCAAGCTTTCACGTAATATGTTTTATGGTGAGGTTGAAGTCCCACAAGGTGCGGGTTCTGGCTTCGTTTATGATGATGCTGGTCACGTCATCACAAACTACCATGTTGTTCAAGGTGGTAGCAGCTTCGTTGTTACTTTCCATAACGATCCAAAACAATACAAGGCCAAAATTGTCGGTGTGGCCCCAGAAAAAGATATCGCTGTTTTAAAACTAGATGATAAACCAGCGAAACTTTCTCCGATCGCTTTTGGATCTTCCAAGGACTTACTTGTAGGCCAGTACTCATTTGCTATTGGCTCACCTTTCGGCCTCGATTACACACTTACTACGGGTGTGATTTCTGCTTTAGGTCGTAAAATTGATGGAGTCGGCGGCGTTAAAATCAACGATATGATTCAAACTGATGCTGCTATTAATATGGGAAATTCTGGTGGACCACTACTTGATTCAAGTGGGAAGTTGATCGGGATGAATACGGTTATTTTCTCAACTAGCGGATCAAGCGCAGGTTTAGGGTTTGCTGTTCCTGCAGATACGATCAAAGTGATTGTTCCTCAACTTATCCAGCACGGGAAACTCATCAGACCAGGTCTTGGGATTGGAATTGTGCCTGATAGTATGAAAAGCCGAATCCTTGGCGATGACAAGGGAATCATTGTTTCTTATGTAGATGATAAGGGTTCTGCGGCCAAGGCAGGGATAAAGGGTATGACTCAGGATCAATTTGGTAGAACCTACCTTGGAGATATCATCCTAAGTGTTGATGGCCAAGACGTTAACAACCTCGATGACATTTACCAAGTTTTAGAAAAACACAAAATTGGTGATGAAGTGATGGTGAAGTATCGCCGCGAAGGAAAAATCTTAGCGACGAAAGTCCGCCTACAGGCCCTTTAAATTAAAGGCTGCCTGCTTCAAGGTCTCTTCTTTTTTAGCAAAACAGAATCTCAGATATCTCTCTCCTTCAGCTGACTTTAAGTAGAATGCTGAAGGAGGAACTGTCGCAACTTGATTCTCTTTAATGAGCTTCAAGGCAAAATCCACATCTTTTAGATTTGTTTTTTTATCGATGGGGACCATCATAAAATAGGTCCCCTTAGGTATTTTAAAATCAAAACCGAGGTCAGTTAGTTCCTTATAAAAAGAATTGCGCTTAGATTGATAGAGATCCACAAACCCAGGAAGATAATCAGTAAGCTTTGAGAGTCCTTCGGCCACAGCTTCTTGAATCGGTGTCGAGACAGCAAACGTCACATATTGATGAACTAGTCTACAGGCCTTCGTGACTTTTTCATTGGCACAAATCCAGCCTATTTTCCAACCTGTTAACCCAAACGTTTTCCCTGCACTTGAAACTGTAATTGTGCGTTCGAGCATTCCATCCAAGGTCGCTGTTGGAATATGCTTAACTCCATCAAAAATGAGAAACTCATAAACTTCATCGGAAAGAAGGTAAAGATCATTCTTAAGAGCGACATCCGCCACATCTAAAAGTTCACTTTTCTCCCAGACTTTCCCTGTTGGGTTATGCGGGTTATTCAAAATGATTAATTTCGTTTTGGGCGAAATCGCTTTTTCGAGTTCTTTCTTATCGATATTAAAATCTGGGGCATGCATAGTTACTGGGACAGGGATACCGCCGGCCATTTTTATAGAGGCTACATAAGAATCATAAAAAGGTTCAAGGACAATCACTTCATCACCAGGATTAATCAAAGCTGTGATGACAACATAGATGGCCTCAGTTGCTCCAACAGTGATGGTAATTTCAGACTCTGGATTAAAGGATAAGCTATAGAACTTTTTATAATAGTTTGAAACTTCTGATCTCAGAGAAGCTGTTCCAGGGAATGGAGCGTACTGATTATGACCGTCCTGCATTTTTTTATACGCTATATCTTTGAGCCATTCTGGTCCATCAAAATCTGGAAAACCTTGTCCGAGATTAACGGCGTTGTGATCACGAGCAAGCTTTGAGATGACTCCGAAAATGGAGTCTTTAAAGTCTGCAATCCGGTGAGCCGTCTCTTTCATAGTGTTCCTCTGGTAATTTCGATACTTTTATAACACCAGAAAGATGACTATTCAAATTTTTGAACGACCTCTATGTAGGACATATTTTTCTGAAGTTTTTTGTAGTAACTATTAAATTCAGGTGTGGCCTGATCAGACTTATTTGACGTCCGCACAGCCTTTGAATTACCTTGATAGAGGTATCCCATGAAATCAATCATATTCTCTTTTGTAATTCGCAATTTGGCGGGATCACTTTTGTTTTGATTCGCAATACCTCTCATCCAACGGGCAGTTTCAACAAGATATCCGATGGTAGCGATGGCCGAATTTCTTGGTGAATTTAAGAGCGATTTATTTATTTCTGGATAAAATTCAGTGAATTTTCCGTCTGGTAAGTTTTTAATTTGCGTATAGCCTCGTGAAGTGTTCGCTGCATCCGCAGGATCTCGTCCTTGATAGTAGGTCTTAAACGCAATCACTAGGGACTGGTTGTTTTCCTTTAACTTTAACCTAATTGATTCACCAAACTCTGACTCATTACCTAAAATCCCATAGGCAAGAACTGCGAGTTCATTGTATTCATCGTTTGATAGTTTATAAAGAGACATTAAGTTTTTCTTCTCGTCCTCTAAAGTTTTCACAAACTCTTGAGCGACCTTGGTGTTTCCTCTTGGATCGACAATTTTAATATCAATCTTAGATGGTTTAGAATTGTTTGAACTAAAGTTATAAAACTTGTATTTATTCATATCTACCATCTGGGTAGAAATAAGTTTAAGTTCATTATCTTTAATAACAAATTTATTGCCCTCTTCTTCTGGGAGGACATAGAGCTTACAAGAATTTCCTAACCATTTTTTGATTGCATTAAAGTCACCAAGTCTAAGATTTGCACACCCTCCTGAGATACGTCTATCCGCTGGATCGTTCGTTCCGAACTTTAAATTTCTTGCTTCGAGTCCGACAGGAACCTGGTGAATCGCAAATACAGCGTCTTCCTGGTCTTCGTTTTTAAAAGAAAGAATATTATTGTTAAAGTTTCTTTTATTAAAACTATCATTCATGTTTTGAGGTCTAACGGAAAAAATACCAGCGCCAGTGGAGCTATTTGAAACGCGCTTTCGATCTGAATACTCTGTCCACCTAGTACGTTGATCGGAAGCCTCTGCTCCAATCAAAATCTCCGAAGCATAAACAGGACTACCTGCGTTTGTGTAGATCGTTAAGTTTGCTTGTTTTTTGTCAATGATTCCATAATGGCCACAGGTTTTATCGATATGCTCTCGTCGAAAGTTTTTTATGACTTCTGAATCAGAAAGTTTCTCATAAGATCTTCGACGAGCCTTTTCCAATTTAATATCAGTAATACTTAAATTACGAAACGGTGATGAAACATTCCGACCAGAATAAGCATCTAAGGTCTGGTTTCCGTGCTTAAAGTAGGGTTGATTATTTCTAAGAGCATTCGCTCTTTTAACGACGTAATCATTACCTAATTTTCTGAGTGCTTCTGATGAAAGAGTGAGTCCTAGTTTTTTATCAACCTCACCAATAACGACTTTGATAGGATCAATTTCAGTCCCATAACGATTGTATAGTTTTCCTTCAAAAACGAATGTCTCCTTTCCGTTGACCCAGGCCTCGACGACTGAAGGAGTGATTCGATTGGTAATTCCAATCCTTCCAAGAGTTCGGCGTAGAATAGCTTTGTCCTTATCCCCTATTTTTTTTATAGCGTTTTCAACCGAGATGAATTTTCCATCTTCACGGTTGTGAAGTTGACCATTGTAAAAAAAGACTTTCTCTCCAGCGATAATCGCTCCGGCCATCGCTTCTTTATAGTCTTGGCCAAATTTTTTCCAATTCTCAGCAGATCGGCCAGCCTTATCGTTCACGATAATTCTTAAGGGGTCATCTACAATGAGCCCTCCTATTCGCTGAGAAGTAGAAGAGATAACTTTTGCTGTGCTAGGATATTTTTTAGAAACTACTTTTTTTACAGTTACTGGTTTTTCAGGAATAGAACTTGGCACAGGAATTTCAAGAGGTACTTTTGATCCATTCGTCTTTAGCCAAAGATCACCATAGCTAAGTTTCTCCAAGAGAAGATCATCACTCAATAACTTGTCTGACAAACTTTCCCAGAAGATATCTTGGACATCTGTATTTATTTGAAAAAAAACAGACATCATATTTTCAGCGTTACAACTTATTTCGTCTTGGCACGACGAGGGTAACTCAATTTTATTCAAGAAGTTAGATAATCTTTCTTGCATGCTGGCCATGGTATTTTCAAGACCATCAAGCTTCATTTCAATTTTAAGGTTTTCTTCGTCGACATCCAAACTTATTTTATAACTTGAATTGATGAGCTTTACAAAATTAAGCATTCCATTAGCGGAATGAGAACTTAACATTTTATGTGAGTAGATTCCGTTTTCGATGGAAGATTTCTCTTGTTTTGCGATGGCCGCAAGAAGTTTCAGATCGGAATTATTGAGAAGGAATTTTGCATCCTTGTCTTCATAGTCATTTGAAAGTATCTCTTTTAGGTATGGGGCAATCTCCGCCAAAGTTGTTCTTGATAAGGGCTGAGCTTCGAAGGCTTGTCTTGCTTTTAGGAAATTAGGATCCGTGTTAGTATACTTGTCATTCAAAAGTTCAATGATCGTACGTTCGACTGATTGTATTTTCTCATCTTTATCTTTTTTCTGTGCATGTAAGTATGCCCAGGCCAATCTGTGGAGCGTGATATCTCCTTGAAGTTTTAAAAACTCTCCCGCCTCTTCTTTTGAAATTTTTTCAGCAAACAGTGACTGAAGGGAGCTCACACAATCCTTCTCTAATGTGATGGCACAAGCATTTTCTGAGAAGCGAAGAATTAGAGTCAAGATCACTAAGATACGCATAACTTAGTGATCTTGTCGGAATACCTTTAAAAAACTTGAATTATTCTTTGGGATCCATGGCATCTCTCACGCCCTCTCCGATGAGAGAAAGCATGGTAAGTGTAAGAAATAACGCAATTGATGGATAGGCGGCAAGCCACCAACCTTCGGTAAAATGCTTTTGGGCCTGATTCAAAAGTTCTCCCCAGCTTGGAGTTGGTGGAGTTAGACCAAACCCGAGATAATCAAGACTTGCCAAGGCCGTGATATTTCCTGCAATCACAAATGGTGAGAATGTGATGATAGGAGATAATGAATTAGGTAGAAGGTGAAGGAAGAAAATTCGCGTATGGCCTGCACCTAGAGCACGGGCCGCTTCTACGAATTCCTTTTTCCTATTCTTCAAGTACTCTCCTCGCACATAGTAACTAATACTAATCCAGCCGAATAAGCTTGAAAGAATCACAAGTAGAAACAAAGTTGGCTGAAAAATCGAGATGATGATAATGAGAAGAAAAAACTGAGGCACAGTTGAGAGGACTTCCACAATTCGTTGTCCCCAAAAATCAACTCGTCCAGCGAAGTAACCCATGATACCGCCAATGACTGTCCCCACAAAGAATGTAATCACCCAAACAAAAAAAGCAAACGTAATGGAATATCTGAGCCCATAGAGAAGACGGGTAAGAATGTCTCGTCCTCTATCATCAGTTCCCATCCAATTTTCAGATGAAGGTGCAGATGGATACACTTCAACATCTTTGTTCGATTCAAATGGATCCCATTGAATCACAGGCCATAGAACCCAATCTCCACGGTCTGCATCCAATGAAATTTCACGATAATTTGTTACCATCGTTTTTTCTTCACCAAATTCAGTTGGATGATATTGGACGATCACTGGGAAATAACTTTTCCCATCGTACTTCATGTATAGTGGCTTACTATTGGCCCAAAACTCAGCAGTGAAACTGAAAAACAAAGCAATACCTACTATCCAGGATGATATGGCAGCTAGTTTATTGGATTTAAATCGACGCCATTTTTTGAGGCCGTCTTCATTTTTAATAAATCTCTCAATCATGTGAAATCAATCCTTGGGTCTACGAGGATATACGCAATATCTGATAAAACATTTCCTACCAAGAAGAGAGCGCTCTGAATAAATACGAGTCCCATGATCACATTATAATCTCGAGATAAAATGCTCTTATAACTTAAGAGCCCGATACCATCGAGTTGAAATATTGTTTCAAGTAATAGTGAACCAGCAAAGAAAACTGACAAAAACGCGCCGAGGCCCGTGACAATCGGAATAAGAGCATTCTTTAAAGCGTGCTTCATATAAACGACTTTTTCATCGAGACCTTTTGCTCTGGCAGTCCTGATGTAGTCTTTTTTAATTTCCTCAATCAAAGAATTTTTCATCAAGATGGTTAAACTCGTGAAAGAACCAATTGTGTAACAGACCAGAGGTAAAATGAAGTGATGAACTCTATCCAGGATTTGATCAAAAAACGAAAGATCGTCGTAGTGTTCCGACTGAATTCCTCCCACTGGGAACCATTCAAAAAAACTTCCTCCGGAGAGAAACACAATCAAAAGAATCGCCAGCATGAAGGGCGGAATCGAATAAAAAATAAAAAGGATGAAACTACTTATCATATCAAAAGTTCCTCCTTTTCTGATCGCCTTGACGATTCCTAAAGGAATGGAAACAAGATAGCTCAGGATGAGAGACACCACCCCAAATTGCAAAGACACTGGGAACTTACTCGTGATGACATCAAGGACAGGCTCTTCATATGTAAAACTCTCACCGAAATTTAAGGTCGAGATGTTCTTTAACCACAGGAGGTAGCGCATGTGGAGGGGTTTATCAAAACCATACTGTTTTTGAAGGGCCAAGAGAATTTCGTTCGATACTCCCTGCGTGGCCCCACGACCTTTGGCCCCACCCTCGCCTCCATCACCTGCACCAAAACGCATCTGTTGAAGCTTCTGCTCAATAGGGCCACCTGGGGCCATGTTTATAATAACAAAGACCACCATCGTGACTCCGAGGAGTGTTGGAATGATGATCGCAAGTCTTCTGAGAAAGTATTTCAGCATAAATTATTCAACCGACCAGTACTGCTGACCGATTCCATATTGAAAGGTATCCTGAGTTTTCTTAACTCTCTTAGAATGACCATAAAGAGTGTATTTTGAGTTAAACCACCAGATGTATGGATAATCGGCCGAAATCAACTCATGAACTTTTTTAAGAAGAGGAATTCGCTGATTTCTATCGTCGAGCTTACGTGCCTGGTCAATCAACTTGTCAACTTCTGGATTAGCGTAACTAATGAAGTTTGAACCAGCTCCTGAAATTGAACTAGAGTGCCAGATTTGTTTCGGATCCCACTCTACTGTACCACCTGACCAAGCTAGACGAACAGCTTCGAAATTCTTCTCATCAAGTAGCTTTACGAAAGAGTTCCACTCAATATTTTTAATATTAATCTCAACCCCTACCTTACTCGCGTCTTCTTTGAAGATAGTGTGATATTTCATGACATCGAGAGAAGGCTCTAGCACTGTAATAGATAGCTTTGTCTTTTTACCAGCTATCACTTTATCTAGAATCCCATCCTTGTCTGAATCTTTCCAACCCGCTTGGTTTAAAACTTTGAGCGCTTCAGTTGGGTTAAACTCAATTGGAGCAACTTTTGATGAAGCATAGTCAGACTGAACGTAAACTGGTCCCGTAGCAAATTGAGATAAATTATACTCAAATTTATCTAGCATAAGAGGACGATTAAAAAGCATCGACAATGCTTTTCTAACTTCTTTGTCTTTAAGAATTGGATGCTTTAAGTTAAGAGCGATGAAACTGTACCCTTTGGGAGTTTTGTTTTCTGTTTTAACCTTTGTGACTTTCTTCTCCCAAACATCACCTGTAATTTTTTTGATGAATCCCTCAGGTCTTAGTGCTTGGAAATCAAGATCACCTTTTTTAAGAAGCTCAAGGTAGACATTCTCTTCCATCACCATACGAAGATTAATTTTCTTAATCAGATTTGATGACTTCTCGCTCTCGACTTGTCGTCCCCACCAGTCAGGATTCTGGGCCAGGATTAGTTTTTGGCCTTTGTCGTATTTTGAAAGAAGATATGGACCAGTACCAATGAGCTTTCTTCCAAACTCTTTTTTATTTTCTGGGTTCGTATAGAAGTGCTTCGGATAAACAGTGATTCCTGCACACACATCAAAGTTCATGAAGTAGTCATCTTTTACAGTAAAACGTATTTTGTATTTGTCTAAAACTTCAACTTTATCAATAGACTCATAGTAAGACCTGATCTGAACTGCTTTCCAATCATCCGAGAACATCACGTCGTAGGAAAATTTTATATCTTCAGCGGTGACTTCAACTCCGTCATGCCATTTCACACCTTCACGAAGCGTAAACTCAAAAACTCTTTTATCTTTTGAAATGCTCCACTCTTTAGCAAGCACAGGCTTCCATTCATAAGTCGCAATATCTCGCTCGAGGAGAGATTCAAAAATATAGGCATGAACCGCTGAGCTGTAGGCATCAGAAGCAGACAAAGGACTCAGTGTCGTTGGCTCCCCTCCGATGTTATAAGTGATGCTGTTAGCTGATTTTTTTCCCTTGTCCTGACAAGAAACTGTCAGAGCGAGTGCACTTAAAAAAAACATTCTGATAAACGAGACAAACATATTAAAGGCTCCTTAGGACTTATTTTTTTATATATAAAGCTGGATCTAACGACCACCTATCCAGCTTAAGATTATGATCTTCAATTCTATAAGCTTCAAGTTTTGAATCAATTTCATTTAAGCGTGCCTCTGAGTTCTTGTACTCTGTGAAAGAGACTGCTTTATCTTCTTCAAGGGCCGAGAGCTCCTTTTGCCACTCAATCTCTAATTTTTGCCTCAAAACTTCATAACGTTTATTTACGGCATCTACTTTTTCTACGTGCCCACTCAGGTCTTTACTGAGCCTGTCCTTCTTGGCCTGCATCGCGAGCCTTTTCTTTAGAAGGATTTGAACTAGCTCCCGGGCAACCTTAATCGTTTGCGCGAGATCAGGGCTTTCGAAATGTAAAAAAGAGCCGGTTGTAAAATGCACTTTTCTAATACAAGAATCATACTGAGAAACCTTTAATAAAAGGTAATCATTGGTTCTTCCCTCAACAATCGCTATACAACGATTATCGGGATAAGTCTCATTCCAAAATTCAACGCGGTCTTTACGTGAAAGAAATTTGATGTTTTTAAAATCTGTGCGGATACGAGCGAGACGAGCTTTGGGGTTAAGCCTAGAAATTGTCCCTGAAAAGCGGTTTCCATTTTCATCTGTAGGTGATTCTGGAGTCTGAGAAACTCCCAATCCGGACCAAAGTACCAATAAAATCGCTATGATGTTACCCATGGAAGAATTATGCCATGGACGCCATTTTTTTGGAGAAAGTATTATTCTTTTCTAAGAATAATACTTGAGCGGAACTCTTTGCCATGGAGCGGCTCTTCATATTTAAGAACACGCATTCCGGAGAAAAGTTTTAAAAGTTCTTGTTCCTTAAGGAATTCGTCATCACTGACACTTGTGTCACGCTTAATCCTCGACTTCTCTTTAATCGTATAAGCTTCATAGATCAAAACGCCACCAGGTTTAAGCCAGCTCTTAATTTTCTCCACCAGTGAGCGGTCTACATAGTAAAAACAAACAATGGCATCAAAAGAGTTGGGTGGAATTTTATAGTTACTTAGCGAGGCCACCACTCCTTTAATTTTGACGCCGAATTCTTGGGCCAAAAGATATGCTTTTTTAACGGCCACCGAACTTATATCAATGCCTGTAACCTTGTAACCTTTCTGAGCAAGAAAAACGGCATTTCTTCCTTCACCCATCCCCATGTCCAACACCGTGCCCTCGAAAGGGATATAGTGATAATTTTCTGCTAGAAATTGAGCGGGAGATTTACCAAAGATAAATGTCGGTCGGCTGTACTTTTCATCCCATTGGGTTTTTGAATCTTGTGAAATTTTAACACCGCTCAAATGCTGAAAACGGCTTCCGGAAATAGGATCTCTAGCAGCAAACAATGCTGCCGGAATGATGAGAAAAATCAGCGATGCAAGGTGTTTCATTCTTCAGAAACTAACACTGATTCAGGAATCTGTGAAGAAGGATTAGTGTCATCTGCAAATAGACTCTCTTCCATCTCCGCAAAAACAGGTTCGGATGTAGTATTTACATTATCCGAATGAATCCCCAATTCAGCGTCGAGAAAAAGATTGAGCGTGCTAAGCAGTTTACTCATTCGAGCAATTTTACGGTTAATGTAATCCTCTACCGTATTTGGCATATCTTCAGTTTGAAAAAGATACCAACTCATCTCCTCAGACAATGTGTAATACTGATCAAGAGTTGTGATCAATTCTGTACTACAGTGGGCGAGATCCATAATGGTCGTTCCCTCATATCTGTTATTGAAAATTTTAGGAAAATGTTCTCGCGTTCTTCTTAGAGCAAAGATCTCAAGATACTCTGACTTTCTACTGTGAATACGGTCGAAAAGATTATTGGCATCAATTTTTAGTAGAACCAGTACTCTTTGGGTGGCTTCATCATTTTTACTTTTCATAAAATTGCACCTAATCCAGCTCTTCTTCCACCGGGCCATTTGGTAGCGTTAGCACTCGATTTCAATTCATAGTATCTTGCAATATTAGCAGAAAGAGCGCGGACATCGATCGGATATTTAATAAAATAATAATTTTTGGCCATCGAAAACAAACGTGAATCATTCACCTTAGAAAAACTTGAAAGATGCATGAATGTCAGGCGCTTTGATTTTAAAACGTACTTTAGAACCTTTCGTATCTTATCATTATAAAGTTTCATTTCCCGAGCATCTCGGACAGATGTGATCACCACAATTTGATTTTGATCGGTCGAAGAAAGTAGAAGTTGCAATTGATCAATCCGAACAGGTAAGAGGATGTAGCCTAGCGCCTTAAAATGCTGATCGAAATTAAAAAAAATCTTGGGTAGATTTTCTTCAAGGGACAGATAAAAAATAAAAGGAGTATTTTGCTCATTCGTCATGTCTCCTTTTCGGCAATTAAAAAAGAGACTTAACCCATCTCCAGAATTTCCGGACAAAACCAATCAACATCCCTACTCCCAATGAAACTAGTCCATTCGAGGAAGCACCTTGCAGTGGTGCACTTGTAGTTCCACAGCTTAGTGGTTGAGATGAGCTCGACTCACTCGTGTAAGCGAGCGGAGAAACATATCTTGTGACCTGCCTATTATCAGTTTGTGAAATAGCGTCCTTCATTCCATTAATGTCATCGAAACTAAGTCCTCGGTAAGGGTCTTGAAGACTAGGGGCCATCACTGCTAGCATATTATCCGAGTGATCTAGTCCGATCGTATGGCCCAGCTCATGAGTGATCGTGGTTTTAAGGTTTGTTTGATTTTGGTTGAGCCAGTGACTCCCATTGATCACAATTTCAGTCCGCGCAAAATAAGGCCCTTCGGTATACCTGATCGCAACAGCGAGAACCGAAGATGGGTCCATTCTTGTTTCGGCCGCAAAATTTGTAGACCATCTAAGGATGTTTGTTGACCCTGACGTTGTGATATCCCAAATTGAGAGTCCTGTTTTTTGTTCCCACTCCGAGATGGCGGCCTCGGCAATATTGGTGATGCTGTTTCTTCTCGAAACGTTTTCATCTATCACCATAATTTTTACAGGAAGCGATGCCCAGTAAAAGCCATTGGTGAAATCTTGAGTAAAGTTATATCCCCATGCTCTCATCGAAATGAGACACAGTAATAGGCACTTGATCCACATAATTTTTCATCCTGAAAAATGTTAAATCTAAATTTCTTCCATCCAGCAAAGCTTCCCGCTTCTAAGATGAACGCGATAATCCTTATTCGTCTCAATTTTAAATGGACCATTTTGTAAAATATCTAAAAGGATTTTATCTGAGACGTCACCTTTAAGTGTGCGCTGATTCTCAAACAAGACTTTGTTCGTTGAGAAAAACTCTGTCGCTCCCACAGGTTCAATAATCTCCTTCACTCTGCCCTCGAACTGAGTAGGACAATCACTTGCCCCATTTGTAACCATGGCCCATGAATTTAACGAGATAAAAATGAGGGTGAAATAAAGAACGAATTTCATGCCTAACTCCTTGGCATTAATGACACAGAATTGCCTGCATCCTGCTGGCCCTTCTTTGATTCATATTCTTGCACAGAACATGCCATGAAACTCGAGAGGCTAAATCTTCCTAATCATTGTAAGAAGTGTTTTGGTCAGTGACAAAAAGCTACCTAGGGTCAAAAAAAGGGCACCATAAAGGTGCCCTCACATTAGATAAAAATTTCAGGGGGAGCGATATTACATCATGCCGCCCATTCCACCCATTCCGCCCATGCCCATTCCACCAGGAGCAGCATGAGAATGATCATCCTTCTTAGGAAGATCAGCGATCATCGTCTCAGTTGTAAGCATTAAACCAGCAACTGAAGCAGCGTTTTGAAGCGCAGAACGAGTTACTTTAGTAGGGTCAATGATTCCAGCTTTAACTAGATCTTCAAATTTATCATCACGAGCATTGTAACCGTAAGATGAATTCTTAGACTCAACGATTTTGTTTACAACAACGGCACCATCAACACCGGCGTTGAAAGCGATTTGACGAAGAGGCTCTTCGATTGAACGACGGATAATTTTAATACCAGCGTTTTGTTCTTCGTTAGCACCTTTAAGACCCTCTAAAGCTGTTGCAGCATGAAGAAGAGCAGCACCACCACCAACGATAATACCCTCTTCGACAGCAGCGCGAGTTGCATTTAATGCATCTTCAACACGGTCTTTCTTCTCTTTCATTTCAGCTTCAGTTGGAGCACCAACTTTAATCACTGCAACACCGCCAGCAAGCTTCGCTAGACGCTCTTGAAGTTTTTCTTTGTCGTAGTCTGAAGTTGTTTCAGCAATCTGAGCGCGGATAGCGTTCACACGTGCTTCAACTTCATTCTTCGCCCCTGCACCATCAACAATCACAGTGTTTTCTTTGTCAATTGTGATTTTTTTACAAGTACCAAGGTCTTTAAGAGTTGCTGTCTCAAGAGACATACCAAGCTCTTCAGAAATAACAGTACCACCAGTTAGAGTAGCAATGTCTTTAAGCATTTCTTTTCTTCTGTCACCAAAGCCAGGAGCTTTGACTGCAGCAACGTTTAGAGTTCCGCGAAGTTTGTTTACAACTAAAGTTGTAAGAGCTTCACCCTCAACGTCTTCAGCGAGGATTACTAGTGGCTTACCAGTTTGTACAACTTTTTCAAGCGTAGGAAGAAGCTCTTTCATAGAAGAGATTTTCTTGTCAGTGATAAGGATGAATGGATTTTCAAAAGAAGTTTCCATTCTTTCTGGATTAGTTACGAAGTATGGAGAAACGTAACCACGGTCAAACTGCATACCTTCAACAACATCAAGTGATGTTTCAGCAGTTTTTGATTCTTCAATTGTGATAACGCCTTCTTTACCAACTTTTGCCATAGCTTCAGAGATAAGTTTTCCGATTTCTGTGTCGTTGTTAGCAGAGATTGATCCAACAGAAGCAATTTCTTCAGTTGTGTCGATCTTCTTAGACATCGTCTTAAGTTTTTCGATGACTTTAGTTGTAGCAAGGTCAATCCCACGCTTAAGGTCCATAGGGTTATGGCCAGCAGCTACAAGTTTAACACCTTCGCGATAGATCGCTTGAGCAAGAACTGTGGCAGTCGTTGTACCGTCACCAGCGTCTTCGTTTGTTTTTTGAGCAACTTCTTTAACAAGTTGAGCGCCCATGTTCTCGAAAGCGTTTTCGAGTTCGATTTCTTTAGCAACAGAAACACCATCTTTAGTAATTGATGGAGCGCCGAAAGATTTTTGTATAACAACGTTACGGCCTTTAGGACCAAGTGTTACTTTTACAGCGTTTGCAAGAGCGTTTACACCTGCAAGAATCGAATTTCTTGCTGACTCTGAATATTTAAGTTCTTTAGCTGACATATGTTTTCTCCCTTAATAATGATTATTGAAAAATTCCTAAGATTTCGTCTTCTTTCATGATGATGTAGTTCTCACCGCCTACTTTTACTTCAGTACCTGAGTACTTACCGAAAAGGACTTTATCCCCTTTCTTTACATCAAGAGCTTTAATGTTTCCGTCTTGTAGACGGTAACCAGTACCAACGGCGATAACTTCACCTTGAGCTGGTTTTTCTTTGTGGTTATCAGGGATGATAATTCCACCAGCTGTCTTAGTTTCTTCTTCGAGTCTTTTAATTAACACTCGGTCTTGAAGTGGTTTAACTGTCATAAGGCCTCCATAGGTTAAATTTTGCTTAGCAAAAGTAATAAAATTTTATTTTGTCGATTCTGCATTCTAGAAGATGGGAATGCCAGGAGAAGTGTCAAGGTCGGGAATAAAAAAAACTTTTGCGTTATTACCCAATCCTGCCTGTCACAATCAGTCATTGACTAATAACGCAATTTTTTCCTGTTTAGTTCATAAAATTAATAACTTGGCAACTTCAAGTTCCCTTAAGAGGCGCCGATACAGAATTAACTATATAATTAAAGTAAGCATTCTCAAGGAACGGATAATGCTAAGTAAGTTCAAACAAAAACTTTGTCCCTTATTATCATTGGCACTAGCTACCATGAGCTGTGGAAAAAAAGCTTCCCAAGAATCATCAACTTCGGCGCAAAATAGACAAAACCAAGAACTTCCATCCGCCTATATCATTCGTTTAGACGGCTCTGAGGGCTCTAGAAAACAAGTCAAACTGTCTGGTCCGGCAAATTTTGAAGTTCCAGCAACTCTAAAAGTCAGGTCCGGGGATACGGTCGGAAAAAGCATAGAGATTAGTTACGATGTCAGTGAACAATCTAGCGAGCGCTATCAGTTCAAATGTTCGTACAAGCCTGCTTTAGATCCTGCAGAATTTGCTCTCAGTTATTGTGCCGACCAGGCCAATAATGACTTTGGTAATGTAAGCGGTCAGCTTTTTACTTTATATAAAGACGACATTATTCAAATTAAGTTTACCGGTGCGCGCTCCTCAGATCTTATTGTCGAAGCTATTTATTCAATGAAATGGTTTTGATGTTCTTTTCGTTTAGATAGCGCTTATCTGTTTAACAGTATTTTTTGAATCTAAACTTAATGGTTTATTTTATGAAATCACTGATTGTTTTTGGATCAATGACCTCAATTGCGATCGCATTAATGCTATTTATATTCTCTTGTGTTGTGATGCTAACCGATGGTCAGGGAGCATTGATCTTTATTTTCACATTGCCAATCACTATTGCTCTTCTAGTTCTCTCCGCTGTCATGCTAAAAAAAGTCGATACGAATCATCCTTTTCTTGCAAGTCTTCAACTTGTCCCTAAAATCGCTAGCGGGTGTTTAGCTGCCTTTTTTGTATTTAGTTTCATCCCGGGCCTACAACACCTTTCAGGATTTTTTTTGAAAGGCGTTGAGACAACTTTCACTTATATTACTGGCAAGACACCTCGAGTTTTTTTTCAAGATCGAGCTTCATTTCCGACCAAACTTTCGGAAGCCCTCAAAGATCACAAAACTGTTTCTCTTTCTGAACTTGATGTAACCTTTGCGTGGGATAAATTTTGTGTTTTAGGTCCATATACAGATAACCAAAAGGCAAAATCAATACTAGGTCTAGATTGGAACATTGAGGATCACAGTGAGATTCATTTTTCAGATTCAATCAATGCAGTAGTTTTTTTCTATGAAGGAAGGGTCAACAAGGTAGTGGATCTAAAGAGAGGAATCGCTGACTTTAAAAATCTAGATACTTGCTTTGCGAGAGAAAAGACTAACTTCGAAGTGATGAGCGATACAAATGGGCGACTCGTTTTAAATAGAAAATGAATCGACTTAAAATCTAGCATGATGTATCCTGCCATCGGTAACAAAGGCATGCTTCATGACCTCAACATTATTCTCAAAAAAATTACAAAATGGTTATGAAATTCGAGAAATGCTCGATGATGATTTCTGGCCATTGATTGAACAACATCACCTCCAGGTTTTTCAGGAAACGATTCAATTTAACTGGAGAGATTATGCTTCAAAAGAAGATCTCGAAAATACTTCTGAGTTAACCAAAAACATGGGACAACCTTACCGATTAAAGCTTGGTGTCTTTTTGAATGAAGAATTCGCTGGCTGGAGCTTTGGTGATCAGTCGACGGGAGAAGCCTACTACATGAGGAATTCGGCGGTTCTTGAAGCACATCGTAAAAAAGGACTCTATTCAGAATTATTAAAGGTCAACATAGATATCTTAAGCGCTAAAGGCTTTCAGTTAATCTATAGCTCACACATTGCAACGAATAATGCGATCATAATTCCAAAACTAAAAGCGGGTTTTGTTATCACAAGTCTTGAGATTGAAGAAAGATTTGGGACCAGAGTGAAGCTCTCCTATTTCACAAGTCCATTAAGAAAGAAAGTTGTCGATTTTAGAGTTGGTTTTAGTCGACCAGACGGAGAACTCAAAGACATTCTTAAGCTTTGAGCGTCTTACTCATTTGAGGCCGGAGCACGCTGACCAGAAATTCTTCGTTGGTCAAAAATTCTTGCGATGTCTTCTTTGTAAGACGGATCCATCGTCTCAAATCTGGCCGAATTAACAAGTAAACGGTGGGCTTTTGTGAAGTTGCTTCCAGTGACTTTGATCAACAAGAGAAAGTACTCATCATCTGTTAAATTTGATTGAAAACGCGAGTAATATTTCTCGAACATTTCATAGTCCCGAAGACTAGAAATGTACATTAGCGTTTTTCCCTTATCAGCACCGTTTTGGACAAAGTGATTGATCAGATCTTCATCTTTTTTTTGTACGATAAAATACATCAAGCTCTCGCCGACGATGAAAGGATGGGAATTGATTTTTCTGCCTATCTCTTCGTTCTGAATGATCTCATTTGTTGTTGATTTTTTTATAAACGCTACACTTTCAAAGCCTGTTTTAAACTGAAAACCTATCCAAGTAATGCAAGCAACAAAACTTAACCCGACAGGAACGACAACTCTTAAATTCAGAAGTTGCCCCAGAAACATTCGTATCTTTTTAGGTGCAGAAACATAGTAGTTGAAAGGAAGACCACCTGCAATTTTGTATTCAACACTACTGATCCTGTCACTAATCTCTGGGTGAGTTGAAAAATAGCGGCCCAAAAATCGTGAGACCAATCCTTTTTCAGCTTTAGGCTTTAGTCTGGATTTTATATAATCAGGAACGTCATCGTTAGTCGCAAGTTTTTCTAGCGCTGATTTAAGGCCTGATAAGCTCGCTCCAAGTTCCATCACAGCATAAGCATCGGCTTCGTATTCGTGTGACCGGATAGAATCGAAAAGGATGGAATAACTAAAGAGCGCCCAAACTGGAACGGATACTGCGAAGACAACACCCATGAAATTTGAATGCAGATGAATATCTTCTCCCCAGTAAAGAAAAAAGATTCCGCCCATCAGAATCATAAGAAAAATAATTCCGAAAACTACGAAGATCAAGTTCTTTAAAACATCGATCACACGTTTTTGAATATGCCGATTGGCCACATGGGCAAGCTCGTGAGCAACAACCGCATCGAACTCTTCCAAAGTTAAAGTCGTTCTGAGTGAACGACCAATAAACATGGTTTGATTCGAGAGCGAAAGAAGTTTAATCCCTACGACGAATGCATTTTTAATGTCAGACTCAATCCAGCGTACACGCATATTCGGCTGATTAATTTGCAGTAAGCGCTTATTGATTAAATCTAAATACTCCTGCTCAACTATCTCGCGATTCGGAACGAGTCTCAACATAATGATAACGGAACAAGCAATCGTTAACACAGAGACAAAAATAATATTAAAAAATAGACCTACGATCCAGAGCTTTCCCCACTCTTCGTAGACACTGTCTTGAAAAGTTGAGCTGATAAGTGAATAAATAAGAATGGGCATCATAATGATGCCAAAATTCACTCGTAGCTCTTTAATAAGATGGGCCCGGAATGAACTATAAAGATCCAGGTTCGTATGCTTTTCAACATATCGGACAAAAAACTGATAAAAGAAAAGGCCAACGAAGAAAAAAGTTAGGTAGACAATTCCTAGGCCTAGAATACCGATCACCATCGCGCCTTCAGAAATGAGATGCGCCACAATTAGCGAAAGGAACCCTTCAAAAATAAAAATGTAGAAGTGGTGACTTAGGATCATTTCACGGTGAGTGACTGATTTGGCCTCAATTAAAGAAGATAGGAATACGTCGCGGTCTTTACGAAATTTCCGTAAATTGTAAAAAACCGCTATAGCGACAAACAGTATGTAGAGCATGCGCTTGACTCTCCATAAAACATGTCGGAATTTGATAGGATAAATATTAATAAAACCCATTAGGAGACCGAATATGTCAAATACTATGCTCACACTCCGTGAATTCCACGATGCTCATCTAAAACTAGGACAAAATGATGTGATTTTGGATGTAAGAAACCCGGATGAATTTCAAGATGCCCATATCAAAGGCGCGATCAACTATCCGGTAACGGTCGTCTCTCAATACGCTGAAGAGCTAAAAAAATATGATCATGTGTACATTCACTGTAAGCGTGGTGGGCGTGCGAAAACTGCATTTGAAACATTAAAAAATGCTGGTCTCAATAATCTCGTCTGCGTTCACGATGCCGGGATGGATTTGTGGATCGAGAGCGGATTTGCTGTAGAAAAAAACTAGAAGCAAACCTCTTCATGGCTTACGACTTGAACCAGGCTCGAAACGTTCCCTAGTCCCATGAAACCAAGTGTTGCTCTCACTCGCACCGGAAATCTCATCGTCGTGAGACCGGTGCAGTTGTAACCAAGAGCTTTTTCATTAATTAAATTCTGACCTAAAGTGACAAGTAAGGCGTTTAGGCGCTCTGTGGGCATGTCTTTTTCGAACTGTTTTAAACAGGAAGCCCTGCAATCGTTCTGGTTTTGTACAGAATAGGAGCTGAATTCTTCAAGAGTGTAGGTCTTAAGACTTACGGGTTCCATTTTGTGCGAACCATTGAGTGGAGAAAAAACTCGCACCTCACAATCACATTCAATAGCAAAGGTGTTTAGGCTCATTATCATTGTAAGACAAACTAGAATAAACTTCATGACAGTCTTATCGGTGTAAAAAAATGTTACTTAAGATCGTACCAATTTTGACCTATGCCCATCTCTACTTTGAGAGCAACGCTAAGTGAGACGGCCCCTTCCATCTGCTCCCGCACGAGGACTTTCATTTCATCCATTTCTTCTGGTACCACATCAAAAATCAATTCATCGTGAACCTGGAGGATAAGTTTTGATTTCAATTTACGCTCTTCCAGCATGCGGTAAATATTGATCATAGCGAGTTTAATAATATCCGCGGCCGTTCCTTGGATGGGGCTATTGATTGCAACTCTTTCGGCCATAGATTTAATCTGGCGATTCGATGATTTGATATCAGGGAGATTTCTTTTTCTTCCAAAAAGAGTTTCCGCATAACCAGTTTCTTCGGCCTTCTCTTTTAAATTATCTAAGAAACTTTTTACTGACTGAAATTTCTGAAAATAGTTAGTAATGTATTTTTTGGCTTCGCCTTGAGAGATATGGAGTGTTTGCGAAAGACCAAAACTGGTTTGACCGTACATGAGTCCGAAGTTGATGGCCTTGGCCCCGTTTCTTTGGTCTTTTGTGACCTCTGCTAACGGAACATCAAAAATTTCAGACGCTGTTTGACGGTGAATATCCCGGTCATGTTGAAATGCATCTAACATGTTTTTATCTTGGGCAAAGTGAGCAAGTAGTCTAAGCTCTACCTGCGAATAATCTGCGGAGAGAAGAGTGCGTCCATTTGAAGGAATAAAACCCATCCGAAGCTTTCTTCCATTTTCTGTTCGCACAGGAATGTTTTGTAAATTAGGATTGTCTGAAGACAGTCTTCCTGTAGCAGCGTTTGATGGCTGAAAATGCGAATGAATTTTCTTTGTTTGAGGATTTACCATTGTTGGTAAGGCCTTCACATATGTTGACAGAAGTTTTTCTACTTCACGGTATTTTAGTAGATACTCAGGAATAGGACTCAGCTTCATCGCCGCGAGTTCCGCCAAAACTTCCGCATCTGTTGAGTAACCAGTTTTTGTTTTCCTGATAACCGGAAGCTGGAGCTTCTCAAACAGAAGTTCTCCTACTTGCTTGGGAGAGCGAAGATTGATCTTATCTCCCGTGACTTTCAGAACTTCTTTTTCAATTTCTTCAATTTGGGTAGAGAACTCAACTTCAAGAGCTTTATAAACTGGAATATTAAGCGCAATTCCCTCGAGTTCCATCGCGGCCAGAACTTTCATTAAAGGGATATCAAGTTCATCGTATGGGCGCTCCACCTGCATCTCTTTCATCTTCGCTCGTAAGATTGGATAAAGCTTTAATGTCACTTCTGCTTTCTCACCCAGAAGTTTTAAATCTTGATCAGAGTCTTGGCCGAACAAATCAGTTTGGCCTTTAGTTTCCGTTTCTAATTTATGGTTCAAAAATTCTTCTGCGATTGTTGAGAGATCATGCCTGTATTCTGGATTTAGATTGAAATGTGCCTGGGCCAAGTCGAAGTACTTAAACTCTGGCTTTACTCCACAGATAAGGGCTAGATGTAAAATTGGTTTTGTTTGGTAACAAACAACCAGAGCTCCGGCGTTTTGAACGATATCAATAAACGCTCGGCATCCGTCAGAGTTTAACGTCACGTAACCAGTTGCTTTACTCGTGGCCACTGTGACCGCTCGCCAGAAGTGATGCTGATTAAGTTCATCGTCCGTGACACAAGTGATCCCGATTTCTTTCTCACCTGAAATATTTTTCTTAAGCTCCTCAAGAGTCCACGACTCTACGGCTTTGGCTTCTGTTTTTTCGGGCGCAATTTCTTTCACGGATTGGGCCTGTACTTTAAAATCAGCAAGCTTTGTGTTCCACGAGCGAAATCCCAGGCGTTCCAAAAACTGTTCTAACTCAGGTACTAGTTTCAGTTGAAAAGCACTTTCTCCATGACTCATATTTAGATTTAAATCACAGACGATTTGCACCAGTTTCTTCGATAAAATGGCCATCTCAACGTTCGCCACGAGGGCCGTTTGACACCTCTTATTCTTAATCGAGTCTACACTTGCTAGAATCTTTTCTAAGGTTTTGAATTCTTCAATCAGACCCTGAGCACCTTTAGGACCAATCCCAGGAACACCTGGAATATTGTCTGAGGTGTCTCCGATGAGTGAGAGGTAATCCACAATCTCCTCTGGGTAAACGCCCATTTTGTCCTTCACATCTTCACGCGAATAGGTTTTTTCTTTCATCGTATCAAGCATCTTGATAGGACCGTCGACAAATTGCATGAGATCTTTATCACCGGAGGCGATCAAGATTTCATCGAAATGATTTTTCCACTGAAGAGCAACGGAGCCAATCACATCATCTGCTTCATAGTTAGGCATTTTAATTTCTGGCAGCCCCATGACTTTAATGAGCTCATCGACTAATGCAAATTGAGGGATCAAATCGTCTGGTGGATCAGATCGATTGGCCTTGTACTCTTTGTAGATATCTCTTCGAAACGAGCCTTCCTTCGTATCTCGTGCAACCAAAATGTGCGTTGGTTTATACTTCAAGACTAAATTATGAATCATGGATAGGACGCCATACACAGCGTTTACTGGAGTTCCATCAGGAGCATGTAAAGGGCGAATGGCAAAAAAGGCACGGAAGATATAGTTTGATATATCGATGATAATTAATTTTTTCATTTTAACCTACTGAAGTGGAACAGGAGGTGTATCAAACCACGGAGAATTAGTCTTGCGCAAATCTAATCTAGTTCCATCATTAGCAATGACAGTTGTATCGGCCATGATGTCTCCAAGACGATGGGCCGTGTCACCTCGAAATAAAAAGTAGACTTCCATTGCTGCTAGAGGGAGAGCGAAAACTGCTGAGAAAACCCAGCCCCAGAATGGGAATACGAGAAAGAATAAAGGGACAGTAAATGGCAAATTGCGAATAAAAGATTGCCATGCAGAACAAGGAGAACCATCGATGAGTGAGACGACACCGAATCCCATAAATCGTTTACCGATGGACTGACCATCGTAAAGAGAATCAGCAATACAAAGGTAAATGATCCCTAGGATTAACCCCATAGGATAATAGAATATGGCACCCATCGTAACGAGCCCAACATCAATACATTTAGCTACAAGCCTTGACCTGCGGGCCCGGCCCATCGGTCCCGACATTAGGGACTTTTTATTCATTCAAATTATTGTAGCTAAAAATTTGCGGGTTGAACGTAATTTCATCTATTCTGGACTATGTTAATCAGGTGTTAAATCTGGTATACTTGCCCGAAGATCGCCTATAGGCTAAAGTAAAGTGTGTTTTTCGAAGCACAGCACAAGGAGAAAATATGGCCAATTTAACATCAGTAACTTCAGCTAATTTTGATCAAGAAGTTACGAATTCTGACAAACCAGTTCTTGTAGATTTTTGGGCCGAGTGGTGTGGACCTTGTAAGGCCCTTTCACCGGTTTTAGATGAGATAGCTACTGAAATGAACGGCAAAGCGACTGTAGTTAAGGTCAACGTTGACCAGGCTTCTGACCTTGCCCAAAAATTCGGTATCCGTGGTATTCCAACTTTGATTTTCTTCAAAAATGGTGAAGTGAAATCAACTCTTGTTGGTAACCAGCCTAAAGCAGAAATCGTTAAGAACATTAATTCTCTTCTCAGTTAATTAAAGGGAGATGGGTTCAATTGAACCCATCTCATACCACAGTATGAGTTACATCAAATCCTCACTATCCGAAGCCCAAGCTATCCTGAACAGATTTGTTGAAGACGATAAAAACGTCCAGGACATCGAAAAATCCGTTCAAACATTTGTCGACTCGTTCAAAAATGGTGGACGTGTTTTTAGCTGTGGAAATGGTGGATCGATGTGTGACTCCCTTCACTTTGCTGAAGAGCTCACTGGTCGCTATCGTAAAAATCGTGCCCCCCTCCCAGCGACGGGAATTTCTGAAGCTGGTCATGTCACGTGTGTCGCGAACGATTTTGGCTTTGATCATATTTTTTCTCGCTTTATCGAGGCCTGGGGACAAAAAAATGACGCACTTCTAGCAATCTCTACTTCTGGAAACTCGGCCAATGTCATTAAGGCCGTAGAAATGGCCAAGTCTAAGGGAATGAAGGTTGTTGGTTTACTTGGCAAAGATGGCGGGAAACTCAAATCGATGGTTGATGTCCCGATAATTATTGACTGCCCTATTACAGATCGGATTCAAGAAATTCACATCAAGTGTATTCATATATTTATTGAGGGTATTGAGAGACAACTCTTCCCAGAAAATTATCTGTAAACTTTACTCACGAAATTCAAACTAATATGCAAAGCATTAGGAATTAGCTTACACACCTCGTTAATTAACAAGAGGTGTTATATGTTTAAAAAACTGTGGTGTTTTGCCTTTGCATGCTTTGCCTTGTTTCAAACAAGCGCTAAAGCAGACTCAATTTATACAACCGTCTTTAATGTTTTCGAATCACTCAAAACTGAAAGTCTCCTCGTTCTTTCAAGTAGTGATGGAAGAATTTATAAAACGTTTAAGAGTGAAGAAAATCTTGCTCTGATGAAGTCCTACGTTGGCCAAGTTGTGAAGCTTGACTTTAACATGCGTGGCGAAGAAGCCATCATTTCTAACATTCAGATTGCTCGCCCAAATGAAGTTGATCCGAAAGTGATGGACCTTAATCACTTTCGTTACAATGAATTGAGACAATTTGCTCCGACTGATCTTCAAAGCCTAGAAGCTGCGACATCAATTTTTGAAAATATGCTCAACGATGGAGACAGAGGAAGATCACAATGTTTTAAACGTGCCCACATGTGGTCATTTGATATGTGGTCTAAACTTGGAGTGAGTTCACAGAAGATTTTTATTTTCTATACACAAAGATACCAAATCATTAACGAAGAAAAATGGTGGTTCCACGTTGCTCCGATGGTGAATGTCAAAGGAGTTGAGTACGTCATGGACGGAACATTCATGAGTAAGCCTATCACGGTTAAAGAGTGGAAAGATTACTTCATTCAAAGCGAAAACATTACGTGTCCGGTAGTTTCAAAATACCAAGACATGGGATTCCAAAAAGAGAAAGAGAAACCTGTTTATAATGGAAAACAATGGAATCGACTATGTTATCTGATGAAAGTTCCAATGTACTACTTCACCCCTGTGGATATTGAAAATCGTGACCTCGACAAGAACAAAGTTATCCGTAACAACTGGATCCTTGAGGAGCTTCAAGATGCACGTCGCGCATTCAAAAACTGGGATAGTGCTTATGAAGGTTATGATACTGGTAAATCTGTTGGTAAATACTAAGGACAAATTATGAAAAATACAATTATTGTTCTCCTAGCACTAAATTCTGTAACTAGCTTTGCTCACACGATTGTAGGAACAACTATTCTCAAAGGGTCGATCAAAACTCAAATCACAGTTGAGACACTTAAGACAACTTGTAGAGTGAAAATCGATAAAGTTCGAAACCTAAAGGTTGAAGATTCCTTCGGAAACCCTGGCTACACTGTTCAGACAATCGTAACTTTGGACGCAAGTGACTTTGAAAGAAATCTCTACGTGAACTTCAAACAAAACATTACCTTCACTAACCTCTTCACGGTTGGGACAGGCACTGAAGTTAGAGATCTTGAATTCAAATCTGACTCAGGCTCAGAAACAATGAAGATTGATCTTGATGGAAGAATTAAATCAGTCAACTTCAACTATAAGAATCAAAAAATTTCTTGTAACTTTTAATCAACTATTGATCTAGAGGTCGTTCATAGGCCTCTAGATCGGCCTATCTTTCCTTACCTACGTTAATTTCCTTGGTTGAAATTAAAATCAGCTTATAATGAATTATAAACTCTTATTTTTCCATGGAAGGGGAAGTATTATGATGGAATTTATCCAATTTGCCATTCGATTCATAGTTGAGGGTGGCATATTCATGTATGTTATTCTCGCTGTGTGGGGCTTTGCCCTTGCTGTAGCGTTCGAGCGATTCAAAAAACTCACTTTTACTTATGATGTAGATGGACCATCATTCATGAATGAGCTTCAGCGCTACATTCTTTCAAATGACATTCAAGGTGCCATCAGAGTTTGCTCTGGATCTTCTGCTGCTCTCCCAAAAGTATTGAAAAGTGGATTAAAGAGAGCGAATCAAGGAACTGAACAAGTTCAGAACGCAATCGATGCGACGGCCCTCGAGGTTATTCCAAAGATCGAGCAAAGAATTCCGTATCTACAATTAACGGCAAATCTTTCTACTCTTTTTGGACTTCTTGGAACGATTCAAGGTCTTATTCAGTCATTCTCTGCTGTATCAGCTGCAGATCCAACACAAAAAGCAGAAGTTCTAGCTAAAGGTATTGCAGTTGCGATGAATACTACCGCCCTCGGTCTTCTTGCTGCAATTTCCATCATGATGATCCACGCTTTCCTGATGGCGAAGTCAGAAAAAATTGTAAACGAGATCGATGAATTTTCTGTGAAACTTCAGGATCTACTAGGTACTAAGAAAGCAATCGACGAGTAAGGACTGGCCTATGCTACGAGTTCCTACAAGCCGCAAACGGAAAAAGCCGGAAGAAAAACTGAATCTCGTTCCTATCATGGATTCGATCTTCATTTTTATCTTCTTCCTTTTGATGTCCGCGAGCTTTTTAAAAATTTATGAGATCGGCTCCCCGATTCCAATCGTTTCAGACCAAGAGCCACCAAAGAATCAGAAAGAGCCTTTGGCCTTGACAATGGTTCTTTCTGATAATGAGATCACACTATCGAGTGGAGTCCCATCTAAGGTCATCCAAAAATTCATTCGGCAGCCTAGCGGTGAATTTAACTACGATGAAATCCACTCAGTCTTAATTGGGATCAAAAAACAAAATCTCGATGAGGACTCTATCATTTTTGAGCCGGTCGGAGACTTAACTTACGAAGAGATCGTTAAAGTCATGGATGCAGTAAGAGTGTTGAATAAACTGGATGAGGCGATCTTTAAGCCAAACAAAGAAGGGATTGATGAAAAAATCAAAAATCTCTTCGATAAGATCATTTTTAGTAATTTGATGACTTAAGAGGAATCGATATGGCACGCAGAGCTTCTAGATTTAGCAGAGGAAAGAGAAAAGAAACAGTTTTCGATATCGACATCACTTCCCTGCTTGATATTTTGACGATCATGCTTGTTTTCTTGCTTCAAAGTTACAATTCGTCAGGTGTTGTCATTAACGTTCCTAAAGAAATTGAACTTCCAAAGTCTTCATCAGAGACGTTAAATAACTTTGGAGTCAATATTCAGGTTTCGAAGACACAAATATTCGTTGATGATACTGAAGTGGTGAATACGGATGTCCCAGACGACCAGTTATTCGATGAGGGTGGACGTCGCATCGTTCCTCTTTATAATGAGCTCGTAAAGATCAAAGAAACGATCAAACAATCTGAGAAACTCTCTCCTCAGGCCAAGAAGTTTTCAGGGATAGCAAATCTAGTTGTCGATAAAAGTCTTAAATATAACTATCTCAAGAGAGTCATGTACACTTGTGCTGCAGCGGGATTTAAGGAATTTAAATTCGTTGTTTTAACACAAGGAAACTAAACTCTTTTTGAATAATCTCATTCGATTTTAAATTCACTCCTTCTTATTTCAGATGCATTTTGACACCAGTGTTTTGAATTTATTTCAAACCTAAAATTTATAATTTTATTTTTAAATTAATATTGTTACTAAATTTTTGTGTTTTGAAATTCATCAGGAGGCCTTGAGTGAAAAAAGTTTTTGTTTTCTTTCTTGTTTTTTGCATAACAATGACAACCATCGCTAGTTCAACTTCTCGTCTTGAAAGAGCTATTGACGAATATCATTATGCGCTCTCAGTTGACTGGGATCAAAAAGATCAGATCATATTTCAAAAAATGACGGATGAGTTCTTGGCCGAGATGGGTAAAATTATCGCTTCAGAGGGTCTAACTAAGGAACAGGTACTTGCTGTTGCTGAAAAGAAAATGAACAACAAAAGACAATTTGAAGCGCTTAAGATGAAACTAGCCTTAGTATCAAAAGTTGACAATGTTCAAGAGATTGGGGCAATTGTTCGAGAATCGGTAAGAGACATGTACTCCCGCGGAGCCTCGTGGAATGGTGGAGTAATTAGCACTGAACTTGTCATCATTCTCCTTATTCTTGCTGCAGCAGGAAGTTACTCGTATTGGTTTGATAAAAACCATGAATGTGTCAAATCTAGTCAAAGCTACTCATGCTGGATGAATTGCAATCATTGGGGAGCCTGTTTAGAAGAGTGTGGCATGAAAGACGAGTGTGTCGAATACGAAAGAATATAACATTTCCTTAGACTAAGAGGTTTTTTTAGACCTTCTTAGTCTAGGGCTTTTTTTAAATTTTCAGAACTGCCCTACTACAGTGGTGTTAGACTCCGACTAAGAAGCGTGTGGTTATAAAAATAAATAAACACATCTAAATGATCCTTGAGCCTCATTTTATCCTTAGTCGTGCACCACGTTTTACGGATCAGGCGATTAATATTTGCCCGAAGAAGTGCACAAGTATGATTCACCACAAACAGTGGATCAAAGCCCACTTTCTTGAGTTCCCCCT
>JACCDH011784097.1_pt1 | contig 56048 bp, 50 predicted proteins | sample 7442481 | NCBI WGS metagenome assembly JACCDH01 (sample SAMN15323433, study PRJNA562643) | freshwater metagenome | isolation source: river surface water | place: USA:Blue River Watershed | collected 2017-08-15
AAGGCATCCATCCCGAGTACCGCGACATCGTCGTTCACGACCTGTCCTGCGACTTCAAATTCATCACCCGTTCGACCGTGCAGACCAAAGAGACCATCAATTACGAAGGTCAGGACTATCCGCTGCTGAAGATCGAGGTGTCCTCCGAGTCGCATCCTTTCTTCACCGGCAAGCACAAGATCGTCGATACCGCTGGCCGCGTCGAGAAATTCCGCCAGAAGTTCGGCGGCGTGGGCTCGAAGACACGTGCCGCTGGCTGATCACTGCCCGCCTTGTCAAAAATGCCGCCTCGTGCGGCATTTTTGTTTTGTTTCCTGCACAATGTCGCCGCCCCCTCATTTCTTTCCCGCTGAATGAAGCCAGTCCGCCTGCCCGCTGCTGCCACACTTGCCTTGCCGCGCTGGGGACTGATCGCGCTGTGCCTGCTGTATATCCTGCCCGGCATCCTGCGTCGCGATCCCTGGAAGACCGACGATGCCGCCGGCTTCGGCATCATGTGGACCATGGCGCACGGCTCGCTGTCCGACTGGCTGTCGCCGAACATCGTTGGCCTCATGATGCCCGGCGAAGCGCCTCTGGCCTTCTGGGTGGGCGCGATACTGATCAAGCTGTTCGGCTGGCTGCTTACCGACGCCGTCGCCGCACGCATCTCCACACTGGTATTTTTTGCGATAGGCGCTGCGGCTGTCTGGCGCACCGCTTTCGTGCTTGGCCGGCGCAATGAAGCGCAGCCGCTGAAGCTCGCGTTCGGCGGACAACCCGCCGCTCTCGACTATGGCCGCACGCTCGCCGATGGCGCGCTGCTGATTTATCTCGCCTGCCTCGGGCTGCTGCTGCGCAGCCATGAGACGGCAACGCCGGCGCTGCACGTGTCGCTGGTCGCCACCGCTTTCTATGCAGCGGCCTGCCTGTTCGACAAACCGAATGCGCGCTCCGCGGCAGGACTGGGCGCATCGATAGGATTGCTGGTGCTCACGCGCGGCTGGACGGTGCCGCTGGCGCTGGCGATCGCGATGCTGGCGCTGGCGGCGATCCGTTATCGCGACTCGCTGCGCCAGCTGATTGCCATCGCCGTTCCGATCGCCATCGGCATCCCGCTGCTCTGGCTGCTGGCCCTGCGCCTGCTGCTGCCCGGCTCGGAAGTCGCGGATGCCTGGCTGAACGCAAATTTCAAGCTGCTGTCGGCACCCAAGCTGTCTAGCGTGAGCTTCCTCGCGAAGACACTGGTCTGGTACAGCTGGCCGGCGTGGCCCATCGCGGCCTGGGCCGTGTGGGCATGGCGCGCTCAGCCCACGCTGCATGTGATGCTGACCGTGTGGGGCATGTTCGCGCTGCTGCTGCTGAGTCTGTTCACGAATTCACCCAAAGATCATGAGCTGCTGTCGCTGCTGCCACCGATGGCGGTGCTCGCGACCTTCGGCCTGCCGACGCTCAAGCGCGGCGCGATCAATGCGATCGACTGGTTCTCGGTGATGACGCTGTCAGCCATCGCCGGTTTCATCTGGCTGGGCTGGATCGCCAAACAGACCGGCTGGCCCGCAAAACTTGCCGGCAATGTATTCAAGCTGGCGCCGGGCTTTCAGCCGGAGTTCAATGTCTTCGCGCTGATGATTGCGCTGGCCACGTCCGTCGGCTGGCTGCTGCTGCTGCGCTGGCGTCTCGGCCGTCGTCCTTCCGTGCTGTGGCGCGCGGTGGTGCTGTCCACCGGCGGTCTGGTGCTGTGCTGGCTGCTCTTGATGACGCTGTGGCTGCCCTGGCTGAATTATGCGCAGAGCTATGCCAGCGTGGCCGGCGAAATGCGGCAGCAGCTGCCGGCAGATTACCGATGCGTTGACACGAAAGACCTTGGCGCGGCCCAGCGCGCCTCCTTCGCGTACCTCGGCGAGCTGCGTTTTTCCCGGCCCGGTGACGCGCCCTGCGATCTGCTGCTGGTGCAGGATGACGGCCTGCGCAAGCGCGGCGCGCAGATGAAAAAAATCGAGGGCAATCTGACGCTGCTGTGGCAAGGCCGCCGTCCGGCGGACCGTCACGAGTTCTATCGTCTTTATCAGCGCAACGCGCCATGAGCATGGCGTCAGCGTCATCCTCGCTGACTGCCCGTGTGGCCACGCTGGCCTGGCCCATCCTGATCGGCCAGCTTGCGGTGATCGCCAATGGCGTGATCGACACCATGATGACCGCGCGCCACTCCGCGATCGACCTGGCCGCGCTCGGGCTCGGAGCTTCGGTCTATGTGAGCATCTTCGTCGGCCTGTCCGGCGTGATGCAGGCGCTGTCGCCGACCATCGCGCAACTGTATGGCGCAAAAAAATTCGACGCCATCGGCAAAGAAATCCGTCAGGGCGTCTGGCTGGCGCTGTTGCTGACCCTGATCGGCACCACCGCGCTGTGTTTTCCCCAGCCCTTGCTGGATATCGCTCAGGCCTCTCCGGAACTGAATGACAAAGTCCTGCAGTATCTGCAGCTGCTGGCACTGGCACTGCCGGCCACACTGGGATTCCGGGTGTATGCGTCACTCAACACGGCGATCTCGCGTCCGCGGATGGTGATGCTGCTGCAGGTCAGCACCCTGTTGCTGAAGATACCGCTGAATGCGCTGTTTATCTTCGGCGGGCTTGGACTGCCTGCATTCGGTGCGCCCGGCTGCGCGATCGCGACGGCAATCAGCGCATGGCTGGGCTTGCTGGCAGGCTGGCTGATACTCCGTCATCAGCCTTTCTATCGTCAGTTCCAGCTGTTCGGACAAGGTCTGGGGAAACCCGATCCCGGAGCGATCAAGGCCTTGCTGAAGCTCGGCCTGCCGATGGGACTGTCATTTCTGATCGAGGTCACGGCCTTCACTTTCATGGCGCTGTTCATCGCGCGGCTCGGCAGCGATACGCTCGCAGGACATCAGATCACCGCGAATTTCGGCACGGTGCTGTACATGCTGCCGTTATCGATTGCGAACGCGACCTGCACACTGGTCGCGCAGGAAATCGGCGCCGGACGGCTTGCAGAAGCGCGTCACACCGGCCATGCGGGTGTGCGGCTGGGGGTGCTGTTGTCGGTGAGTGTCGGCATTATCGTCTGGCTCGCACGTGAGCAGATCATCGGCCTCTACACCCCTGATGCCAACGTCGCGGCGGCCGCGATGCCTTTGTTCTTTTTCATCGCTTTTTATCAGCTGTTCGATTCTGCGCAGGTCGGCACGGCCTACGTGCTGCGCGCCTATAAAGTCGCGACCATTCCGACGCTGATGTATGCGGTCGCGCTATGGGGCGTGGGTCTGGGCGGTGGCTATCTGATCGGCTTCGACAGGCTGGGCGTCAGCCCGGAATGGCTGAAGGGCGCAGCTGGCTTCTGGCTGGGGAATAGTCTCAGCCTTGCGCTGGTAGGCATTGCGCTGATCTGGTATCTGAAACACGTGCAGCGCCTGCTGGCGCGCGAAGCAGCGCCATCAATCAGCGGCGTTCCGGATTAGGATCCGGCACCGGTTCATCCTGCGGCACAGGATGCGGAACCTCTTCCTGAAAAGGCTCGTCTTCCGGCAAAGGTAAGGGATCTCGGTGCATGATTTTCTCCGCAGCTTCTGTTCAGGAACGCGTTCGGGTCTGCGCACGCCGACTGGTCCTGCGCTCCATCGGATGCGAGAACGCCCGAAACTCCATCGTCACCACTCCGATCGAGGCGGGCGGCCCCTGCACGAAATCGAAGCCTTTTTTCACAGGGAAGAGCACGTTATCGAGCAATACGACATCGGTACGGCAAGTCGGGTTCGGATTCGACAAATGCGAACCCATCTCCTGCCAGACGCCGGGGGTGATCCAGCCCTCAAGATAGATCTGGTTCGGATACGTGGAATGATCTGCATCAAGATAGGCTTTTTGCCCCTCGCGCACGGTCAGGTAAGCGGGCGCCTGATCAGCAATCACCAGATTGACCCAGCCATCGCCGACCACATGAGTGATCTCTTCTTCATATCCGGGGTACGACAAGGCGAGCGACCAGCGGCAAGACAGGTCGAGCCGCTTCTCCATGTCGCCATCGCCTAACAGGCGCGAGCCGTCGACCACGGTGAACTGAGCACCGGTGACCCTGGCCGACAAGGTCGGCTCCATCAATCGCAGCTCATCCAGATTTTCATGCAAATTCCAGAACAGCCATTTGCAGCGCTCGGCATCGGACATCTCTGCCAGCTCGGCCACCGGGCGCTGGCCCGAGGAAGCCAGCGATTGCAGCACATCCCGGCGCTGCCGTTCATGCAAACTGAGTTCCTGGGTTTCGGGCTCGGTGGCAGACTGGTGCGGCGAGCTGCTCTGCATGGGCGCTCCTCTCAGGCAAAATCGAAATCGACCACCGGCAGCGATAGCTACCGGCAAACTGTCGTTTGGACTAAGAGAGCCTGAATAAAATCCCCGGAACAGGAGAAGGATCTGCGAGACGATTCAGCCGCCGGATTCAGCCATGCTGTCGTTCGAAAGCGCGCAAAAAATCTACCAGCGCACGGACGCCTTCCATCGGCATCGCATTATAAACAGAGGCGCGCATGCCGCCGACGCTGCGATGACCTTTCAGCTGCAAAAGTCCTTGCTGTTCGGCTTCATGCAGAAAGCTATCGTTCAAGCGGTCGTCGTGCAGATGGAAAGGTATATTCATCCGCGAGCGCGCATCCTTACTGACGGGGCTGGTGTAGAACGCCGTTGAATCCAGATAGTCATACAGCAGCGCTGCTTTTTGCGCATTGGTTCTTTCCATTGCCGATAATCCGCCGTTATCGATCAGCCATTCGAAGACCAGTCCGGCGATATAGATGCTGTAGGTGGGTGGCGTATTGACCATCGATTCATGCTCGGCCTGCTCTTTCCAGTGAAAGACCGAGGGCGTGATCGGCAGCGCACGATCGAGAAGATCATCGCGCACGATGGCGAACGTCAGGCCTGCCGGGCCAATATTTTTTTGTGCGCCGCCATAGATCACCGCAAATTTTGATACATCGATTTCGCAGGACAGTATGTTGGAGGACATGTCGGCCACCAGCGGAACATCGCCGGCATCCGGCACCCAGTGATATTCGACACCGCCGATGGTTTCATTGCTGCAGACATGCAGGTAGGCGGCATCCGGGTTCATTCGCCATGCCGACTGCGGCGGCACGTAAGTGAAACCTTTGTCCTCGGACGAGGCGGCGACATTCACCTCGCCATACTTTTTAGCCTCGGCGATCGATTTCGATGACCAGATGCCGGTGTTCACATAGTCTGCCGAGCGACGCGAGCCCAGCAGGTTCATCGGTATCAGCGCATTCATCGCCATCGCGCCGCCCTGCAGGAAAATCACCTTGTAATTCGACGGTATCTGCAGCAGCTGACGAAAGTCGGCCTCGGTCTTGTGCAGAATGCCGGTGAACTCCTTGCCGCGATGGCTCATCTCCATCACTGACATGCCGCTGCCATGCCAGTCCAGCATCTCGTCGGCAGCGCGGCGCAGCACCGCTTCGGGCAGCGCGGCCGGACCGGCGCTGAAATTGAATACTCGCATGGGAAACACTCTGACAGGCGCCGCTTTCCGGCGGCAAAACCCAGATTATATTTTGTTTACCCGCCGGGGCAGCTTACTGGAGCGAAGCACTCCCTACACACGTTGCAAAATCAATCTGCCCGGTCAGCACAGCCTCCCGGCCCATCGTCTTCAGCCAGGACAAATCCGGTCTTTGCGAGATCAATGAATCTGTCAGTTAATCCACAGGAATCTTGCGTTTATTCAGCTACAATCCCCGCGCAGGCTCGGGCGCTGCATCATGCTTAGCCGAAGGCGGTCAGGAAAATCTCCCGCAGGCACATGCCTCGGGTGGATCTCATCAACACAACCATAACCATAAATAAACAGGGGAGATCATGAACGAGGAAGCCCAGGCTTTTGAGGAGGCCACTTATCGCAAGGTGGCATGGCGCCTGATGCCGCTGCTGCTGATCTGCTACATCGTTGCCTATCTGGATCGTGTGAACGTCGGCTTTGCCAAGCTGCAGATGATGCAGGAACTTGGCTTTTCCGATGTGGTGTACGGTCTGGGCGCAGGCATCTTCTTCATCGGTTATTTCATTTTCGAAGTCCCCAGCAACATTATTCTGCACAAGATAGGCGCGCGCGTCTGGATTGGCCGGATCATGATCACCTGGGGCATCCTGTCGGCGGCGATGATGTACGTCACTACGCCGATGTCGTTCTATGTGATGCGTTTTCTGCTCGGTGTTGCCGAGGCCGGCTTCTTCCCGGGCATCATCCTGTACCTGACCTACTGGTATCCGTCGCAGCGGCGTGGCCATATGACGACCGTCTTCATGACGGGCATACCGATGGCCGGCGTGATCGGCGGTCCGCTGTCCGGCGCCATCATGAAAATGTGCGACGGCCTGTATGGCTGGGCTGGCTGGCAGTGGATGTTCCTGCTGGAAGGCCTGCCCTCGGTGCTGCTCGGTGTCGTCGTCATCGCGATGCTGGATGACCGCATTTCGGATGCCAAATGGCTGACCGAGGAAGAACGCGCCCTTCTGATCGAGCGCATCAGCCACGAGGAAGCACAGAAAGAAGACGAGCCTATCCTCAAGGTACTCGCCAGCGGCCGCGTATGGTGGATGGCATCGATCTACTTCACCTTCGTGATGGGCATCTATGGCATCAGCTTCTGGCTGCCGACCATCATCAAGGCCACCGGCATTGCTGACGCACTGATGGTCGGCAGCCTGTCGGCTATCCCCTATGCGGTCGCGGTCGTCGTGATGCTGGTCGTCGCCAAGCGTGCCGACCGGCTGCAGGAACGCCGCTGGCATGTCGCCATACCTGCCCTGCTGGGCGCGGTCGGCCTGCTGCTCTCGGTGACCTGGGCCAAAGACACCACACTGGCACTGGCCGCGCTGACGCTTGCTACCGCAGGCATCATGACCACCCTGCCTCTGTTCTGGAGCCTGCCCACGGCCTTCCTCGCAGGTGCCGGTGCTGCTGCCGGTATTGCGATGATCAACTCGCTGGGCAACCTCGCCGGCTTCATGAGCCCGTATCTGGTGGGTTGGCTGAAAGAAGCCACTGCATCGACAGACACCGGCATGTACATGCTGGCTGGCTGTCTGGTAGTCGGCGCGCTGCTGACGCTGCTGGTCCCGCCGCAGATGGTCAACAAGTAAACAAGGCAAGCAAAAGCAAGGGGAACATCATGACGACATCAAAGACAGCGGTTCTCGCTCTGACACTGGCCATATCTGCCAGCATGGCCTTTGTGCCCGCTGCACAGGCACAAGACCAGACCATCGAGACTGCCGCGTTGCGCTGCTCTGCGATTTCGCTGGTGCATTCCCCGCTGACCGTGCCCACGCCGCAGTTCGGCGAACTGATGACCCAGTTCGCCGGACTGTTCGCGCAGATGCATCTCCTGCACAAAGGCGAACGCACCAAAACCAAAGTCAACCCGAACGATTTTCTCGCCCAGCGGGATGCCGTCATCACCGAACTGGGCAAAGGCTGGCCGGGTGTAAAAAATGACCGCGTACGCGAAGCCGCCATTTGCAATGCGTGGCGTAACACCCTGTTCGCCAAAATACCTGAAAAGCCGAGCGAGAAAGACTTCCAGAATGCGCTGCTGAATATCGGCACGCCACCCGCAAACGTCAGCAAGGAAGAGCTCGCCAACTGGGAAAAACTCACGCCGCAGGCATTTGCGATGTGGGCGCAGATCAAGGCCAATCAGAAAGACCCGAAAAACAAAAAATAGATCATCCGCTTTGTCCGCAGAGGGATAGTCACTTATCTTGAGCGATGATCGCACTGATGAAACGAGTATCCCATTGCAAGTCCGATGAGCGCTGCATTTATCCGGTAATAGCAATCCTCGATCCAGCCTGTTGCACTTTGTGCATAGCATCGTGCAAAGAGCGATATTCCATTGGCTTTATCCAAAGCCATTCATAAAATCCCCAAAAAGCAATTCATTGCGTTTGTCTTATCGCAGTTACTGCATTAAGAACCTGTCTCTCTAGATCGGTGGCAAGGCAGTGCCAACGCTGTCAGCAGCCTACCGAGACAGGCTCTCACTTTGGGATGATCTTATGTTTCCTATGCGTGCCAGAATCAGGTACAACACCAGTGACCCGGTGATGGTGGAGATCGAAGACGTCAAAATCCATACCACGATGGAAAATCTGCTGATGCAGCTTTGCAAAGGCATTGGTGAGGAAATGCTGGGGCTGATGACCGGCGAAGACTTCGGACTGGGAAGAATGACGCTGGATGGCGGCAAGGTCGCGATCAGGTGGTACGACCGGCCTCTGACCCTTTATTTCAACTGCGACAGCATCGACAATGCTGAAATGCTGGCAGCAAAGATCAATGCGTATCTGCAAGTACCCGCTGAAGAGTAATAGCGATTGAGTGCGTCCTGCAAGGTCAGTCCTGCGAAATCGCCCTGACCGAACCGGCTTCTTCCCTGAGCAGAAATTTTTGTATCTTGCCCGTGGATGTCTTGGGCACTTCCTTGAATATTACGATCTTCGGCACCTTGAAACCTGCGAGCAGCGACTTGCAGTGCGCGACGATTTCTTCTTTAGTCAGGGTCCTGCCCGGGCGGGTTTCGATGAATGCACATGGCACCTCGCCCCACTTCGGGTCTGGCGCCGCCACGACCGCGCAGGCAGCTACGGCCGGATGCTGATAAAGCGCATCCTCGACTTCAATGCTGGAGATATTCTCGCCACCGGAAATGATGATGTCCTTGCTGCGGTCGCGGATGCGGACATAACCATCCGGCGACATCACGGCCAGATCGCCGGTATGGAACCAGCCGCCTCTGAAAGCTTCTTCGGTGGCGCGCTCGTTTTTCAGGTAGCCCTTCATGCAGATATTCCCGCGAAACATGATCTCGCCCATGGTTTCGCCGTCTGCGGGTACCGGCTGCATGGTCTCGGGATCCATTACGCTCACGCCGGCCTGCAAGTGATAGCGCACCCCCTGACGCGCGTTTTTTTCTGCCTGTGCGGCCAGATCGAGCGACTGCCAATCCTCTTGCTTCGCGCAGACCGTCGCCGGTCCGTAGACCTCGGTCAGTCCGTACACATGGGTGATGTCGAATCCCATGGCCGTCATCTGCGCAAGCATGGCCGATGAGGGCGGAGCGGCGGCCACCATGGTGGAGACGCGATGCCGGATGTCTTTTCGCCATTCTTCAGGAGCATTCGCCAGTGCGCTCTGCACAATGGGCGCTCCGCAGTAATGAGTGATCTTTTCTTTCGCGATCAGCGCCAGCACCTGCTGCGCTTCGAACTTGCGCAGGCAGACATTCACGCCGGCGCGCGCCGCCAATGTCCACGGGAAGCACCAGCCGTTGCAATGAAACATGGGCAGCGTCCACAGATAGACTGCATGTCTGGGCATGTCCCATTCGAGAATGTTCGAGATCGCATTGATGGCCGCGCCGCGATGATGGTAGACCACGCCCTTCGGGTCGCCGGTCGTGCCCGAGGTGTAGTTCAGCGCGATGGCATCCCATTCATCGGCCGGCGGTTGCCATTCGAATTCCGGATCGCCGGCCGCGATGAGCTCATCATAATCAAGCCATTCCGAAGGTACCGGTGGCGTATCTGCAGTGCTATCGCTGACGCCAATGACCAGCAGATCGGGCAGTTCCGCGCGGAGGCTATCGACCAGTGACAGATATTCTGTATCGGCGATCAGCGCCTTTGCCTCGCCATGTTTCAGCATGAACAGTAACGTCGCAAAATCCAGCCGCGTATTCAGGGTATTCAGCACGGCGCCGGCCATGGGTACTCCGAAATGGCATTCGACCATTTCAGGAATGTTAGGTAACAGCACGGCAACGGTGTCATTTTTGTGAATGCCGCGCGAGGTCAGTGCGCTGGCCAGCCGCCGCGTGCGCGCGTAGGTATCGCGCCAGTTGCGGCGAACGGAACCATGCACGATCGCGAGGCGGTCGCCATACACAGCGGCGGTACGATCAATAAAATCCAGTGGCGTCAGCGGTACGAAATTCACCTCGCGGCGCTGCAAGCCCTTGTCGAAATCCGTCATCCCTGCCTCCCCTGAATCGAATGTTTTCGCCGCGGCTGACTGACCGCCGGAACAATCCGCTCATTTTATGGGCCAAAGTTTCCTGCGTGGCCTCGTAGCTGGCCACATCCTGCAAAACCGCCTCGGCCCGCAGGCAGTGATGATGTCGTTGCCAGACCGAACCGATGTTTGGCAGGCGCTCCGCCGTAAACCAGAACCGCGCAAAACTCGGGAGGGCCAGCACAGGCACTGCTGCGCAATCCCTTATTGAGTAAAGATCCAGAAAAACAAACGCCCAGAGAGTTCTGGGCGGTGTTAACTGGTGCTGATGAGAGGAGTCGAACCTCCGACCTACTGATTACGAATCAGTTGCTCTACCAACTGAGCTACATCAGCGAAGCTCGCCATTTTAGCAAAAAATTCACTCCACCCTGCAAACCTGTCCGTGTCGTGCATCCATGCCGACGGTCGGCCCGGCTGATCGCGGGATGATCAGCCCTGCTCCGCGTGGTAGCCCGTGACCCGCTCGACCTCGTTCTTCGACCCCAGAAAAACCGCCACCCGCTCATGCAGCTTGGTCGGCTGGATATCGAGTATCCGCATCTTGCCGTTGGTGGCCGCGCCGCCCGCCTGCTCGATCAGCAGGGACATCGGATTGGCCTCGTACAGCAGGCGCAGCTTGCCGGGCTTGTCCGGCTCGCGCTCGTCGGCGGGGTACATGAAAATGCCGCCCCGGTTCAGGATACGGTGCACGTCGGCCACCATGGAGGCGATCCAGCGCATATTGAAGTTCTTGCCGCGCGGGCCGGTCTTGCCGGCTTCGAGTTCGCTGATATAACGCTTCACGGGCGGATACCAGTGGCGCGCGTTGGAGGCATTGATCGCATATTCGGCGGTGTCTGCCGGTATCGTGATATCGCGCTGAGTCATCACCCAGGACCCCATCTCGCGATCCAGCGTGAACGCATGCACGCCATTGCCGGTGGTGAGCACGAGCACGGTCTGCGGACCGTATACCGCGTAGCCCGCGGCGACCTGCTTTGAACCTGGCTGCAAAAAGTCTTGTTCGGCGGGCTCTTTCATGCCTTCCGGCGCTTTCAGCACAGAGAAAATCGTGCCGATCGAAACATTCACATCGATATTGGATGATCCGTCAAGCGGATCAAACAGCAGCATGTACTCACCCTTCGGGTAGCGGTTCGGTATCGGGTGAAAGCTCTCCATTTCCTCCGAGGCCATGGCCGCCAGATGACCGCCCCACTCGTTCGCCTCCAGCAGGATCTCATTGGAAATGATGTCCAGCTTTTTTTGTATCTCGCCCTGCACATTCTCGGTGCCCGCTGCGCCCAGCACATCGCCCAGAGCGCCCTTGCTGACGGAATGACTGATGGTCTTGCAGGCACGGGCAACGACTTCGATCAGCAGCCTCAACTCGGCGGGAATGGAATTGTTATCGCGCTGTTCTTCGATCAGGTAACGGGTAAGGCTGATGCGTTTCATGGGGATCCTTGCGACTTTTTGATTAATTCGACAGTGCCTTGCCGATCACCTCGGCGACATCGTTGGAGAGATTGCGCACGGAGGACACTTTTTCCAGAGCGGCGCGCATGCTCGCCTGCAGCGCCGGTGTGAACTTGCGCCAGCGGTCCATGGTGCGCGCGAGGCGCGCCGCCACCTGGGGATTGATCGCATCCAGCGCAATCACCTGCTCTGCCCAGAACGCATGGCCGCTGCCATCCGTTGCGTGGAACTGCGCCGGGTTACCGCTGCAGAAAGCGAAGATCAGGCTGCGTGCGCGGTTCGGATTTTTCAGGGTGAAGGCAGGATGCGTCATCAGCTGGCGCACTGCCGCGACATCGGTGCCCGGAGCAGATGCCTGCAGGCTGAACCATTTGTCGATCACCAGCGCCTCGTTCTCGAAATCGGCATAAAAGGATTCCACGGCTTCTTTCACGCCGGGCGCCGTATGATGGACCATCGCGCCGAGCGCAGCGATGCGATCGGTCATGTTCGACGCATGGTCGAGCTGGTCTTGCATCAGCTTGTGCGCAGTGCTGTCATTGAGCTCGCACAGATAGCCCAGCGCGTTATTGCGCAGAGCGCGTCTGCCGGCCGGCACCGGGTCGGGACGGTAGGCACCGGGGGTGTGATGCTTCTGGTAAGCATCCAGCAAATCTGCACGAAGCGATTCGGCCAGATACCTGCGCAACGCGCGCCGCGCACGATGCAGCGCCTGCGGATCGATCACATCGGCTTCTTCTGCCAGCATGATCTCGGAAGGCAGCGTCAGCACCAGATCCCTGAACGCAGCGTCCAGCGACGCATCGCGCAGCAGCTTGCGCAGCGCGCTGGCGAGCAGTGCATCCTGCGCGTTTGGCTGATAAGAAAAATCGGCGGCGATGGCGGTATCGGCCAGTTGCAGCAAGCGCCGGGTCGCGAGCCGCTGCCCGGCTTCCCAGCGATTGAACGGGTCGCTGTCATGCGCGAGCAGGAAGGCAAGCTGCTCATCACTGTAGTCATACTCGAGTACGACCGGCGCGGAGAAATTGCGCAGCAGCGAAGGCACCGGCGGCTCAGTGATGCCGGTGAAAACGAAGCTTTGATTCACTTCTGTCAGCTCAAGCACCACCGTGGTCGGCGCGACATGCACTTCGACCTCGTCGGGCGCGGAGGCGCTTTCCAGCTGCAGCGGAAGATCCTTTCCGTGCGCATCGAGCAAGCCCACCGCTACCGGTATGTGCATTGGCAGCTTCAGTGGCTGGCCGGGCGTCGGCGGGCAGAATTGCTCAAGATCGAGCGTGAGGGTCCCGGTGACAGGATCATGGGAGGAACGCGCGATCACGCGCGGCGTGCCCGCCTGACTGTACCAGCGCTCGAATTGCGAAAGATCGCGACCATTCGCATCGGCCATCGCCGCGCGGAAATCATCACAGGTCACTGCCTGACCATCATGGCGCTGGAAATACAGGTCCATGCCCTTGCGAAAACCCTCCCGACCCAGAAGGGTCTGCAGCATGCGAACGACCTCGGCGCCTTTTTCGTAGATGGTCAGCGTATAAAAATTATTGATCTCGACATAGGAATCAGGGCGCACCGGATGCGCCATCGGCCCGCCGTCTTCGGCAAACTGCGCCTGGCGCAGCAGGCGCACATCCTCGATGCGTTTGACGACTCGTCCGCTGTCAGTCCCCATCATGTCGGCAGAGAATTCCTGATCACGGAAAACCGTCAGGCCTTCTTTCAGTGACAGCTGGAACCAGTCGCGGCAGGTCACGCGATTGCCGGTCCAGTTGTGGAAGTATTCATGCGCGACCACGGATTCAATGTTCGCATAATCGGCATCGGTCGCAATGCGCGGATTGGCCAGCACATACTTCGTGTTGAAGATGTTCAGTCCCTTGTTCTCCATCGCGCCCATGTTGAAATCGGACACGGCGACGATCATGAACCGATCCAGATCCAGTTCCAGTCCGAAGCGTTCTTCATCCCAGCGTATGCTCTTGATCAGCGACTCCATTGCATGCGAGGTCTTGTCGAGATTACCTTCCTCGACCCACACCTGCAGCAGCGCTTCGCGCCCGGACTTCAGGCGCAGCGTCTGCTCTTCGCACACCAGCTTGCCGGCCACCAGAGCGAACAGATACGATGGCTTGCTGAAGGGATCTTCCCACAGCGCATAGTGCCGGCCATCGCCGATATCGCCCTGCTCGATCAGATTGCCATTCGACAGCAGCACCGGGTAAGCCTGTTTGTCGGCGCGCAGCATCACGCGATACTTCGCCATCACATCCGGCCGATCAGGAAAGAACGTGATCTTTCTGAAGCCCTCGGCCTCGCACTGAGTGAAGAAATTGCCATTGGAGACGTACAGCCCCATCAGCGAGGTATTGGATGCCGGGCGCAGCAGCGTCTCGATTTCCAGTGTTGCCACTTCGGGCGCATGCGGGATGATGAGCCGGGTGCCTTCCAGCCGGTATTGGCGGCTGCTGAGGGTCTTGCCATTCATCCGCAGCGCGACCAGCTCCACTTCTTCACCGTACAGCACAAGATCGGTCTGCCGGCTGCCGGGATTGCGGCGATGAACGCTGCGCGCCGCAACGCGCGTCTGCTCAGGATCGAGATCAAAACCCAGATCGATTTTCTCGACCCAGTACGCGGGAGAGGCGTAATCATGGCGGTGAACAGCAGTGGCGGTGTCTGTACGCATGGCAAGGCAGTAAGAGTTTTGCGACTGAAATCAGAGGCGCATTTTACCAAGGGCGCCCGCACCGGCCGCCATGAATCGCGTTTCCGGCCGCGAACGGGCCGGCAATTTTTTGGCAGCTGGACTAATATTCCTGTGGTTGCACTGAATTTTCCGTCACCGATGCGCGATCTGACCCGTCTGCTCGTTCTCCTGACCCTGCTACTGTCAGGGTGTGCCGCGACCCTCCGCAGCGAAGTCACGAGCTTCCACCACTGGCCACCTGCATCGGATGGCAGGATCTTCTCTTTTGTACGCACGCCGGATCAGGCTCAGAGCCTCGAACATGAGGCCTATGAAAATCTGATACGGGCGCAGCTGGAGAAACACGGGCTCAGGCCGGCCGGTGCAAATGAGGTCGCGCCGCTCAGGGTGGAATTCAATGCGAGCATCACAGGCCGTGACGTGCGAGTGGTAGAAACCGTGCTGGTGGATTCGTGGTACGGCACACCGTGGTACGGGCCCGGCTTCTATCATCCCTACTGGGGCTATCCTGGCCTCTACCATCCTTACTACGGACCGGCGTGGGGCGGGATGCCTGTCGCACGGGAACAGGAACGCCGCTACACCGTGTTCCACCGTGAGCTGAGGCTGAAGATCACGGATGCGATGAACCAGCAGCCGGTCTATGAAGTCACCGTGCGCAGCGATGGCAAGGAAGGCAATCTAGCGAAACTGATGCCTTATCTGGCCGAGAGCGCGTTCAGGGACTTCCCGGGACAGAGCGGCGTACCCAGAGTGGTTGAGCTGAAGATGAAACCCTGACTACCTGAGACACTGGATTCCACTGCCAACGGATCCGTCCCTCAGGTCACATAGGCCACCGACGCCCAGGTAATCAAGGCCAGCAGCAGCACTGCCGCTGCCAGCACCAGCAAGAGCTTCCCGAACTGAGGTGTTTCATCCGACACCACCGGCTGTTCGTCCGGATGCTGCATCGGATTGTCTTTGGAATTCTCGTGCTCTGTCATTTTGATCAGGGAAGCAAGATCGTCGAGCCGGTCGTCTTGCGCGACTCCAGATCGCGATGCGCCTGCTGCACATCTTTCAGCGCATAGCGCTGGTTGATCTCGATCTTCACCTTGCCGCTTTCAACCATGCGGAACAGATCCGCTGCCATGGCTTCCAGATCCTGGCGCTGTGCGGTATAGGTGAACAGCGTCGGACGGGTGATGAACAATGAGCCGCGCGAGGCCAGCTCATTGAGCGAGAACGGCGGCACCGGACCGGACGCCGAGCCGTAGCTGACCATCGTGCCCAGCGGCGAGAGGCAATCGAGCGAGCCGAGGAAAGTGTCCTTGCCGATCGAGTCGTACACCACGGGCACGCCCTTGCCGCCGGTGATTTCCTTGACGCGCTCGACGAAGTTTTCCTTGTTGTAGTTGATCACATGCGTGCAGCCATGCGCCTTTGCCAGCGCGCCTTTCTCGTCGCTGCCCACAGTGCCGATCATGTTCACGCCCAGCGCGCGCGCCCACTGGCAGGCGATCAGGCCAACGCCACCGGCAGCGGCATGGAACAGCATGGTCTCGCCGCCCTTCAGCGGGAAGGTGCGATGGAACAGATACTGCACGGTCAGGCCCTGCAGCATCATGGCGGCAGCGGTTTCGAAACTGATCGAATCCGGCAGCTTCACCAGACTGCCCGCCGGCATCACTCGCGCGTCCGCATAAGCACCCGGCGGACGGCATGCATACGCGACGCGATCGCCCGGTTTGACATGCGTGACATCAGGACCCACGGCCTCGATCACGCCGGCACCTTCCATCCCTAGTCCGGCGGGCAGCTGCTGCGGATACAGACCGGTGCGGAAATACACATCGATGTAATTCAGGCCAATCGCATGATGGCGAACGCGCGCCTCACCGGCGCCGGGCTCACCCACCTGTACATCGACATACTCCATGACTTCCGGGCCGCCGTTGCTGAAACACTGAATTGCTTTTGTCATGATCTTTCCTGTGAATACATTTTAAAAATAAGGATGAAATAATCTCTCGATGGGGGCGATTGTAAGGCCAGATCGTTCGGAGCGTTTCCGCTTCGTCCCGCTTAAAAAGCACCCGCTTAAAAAGCACCCGCTTAAAAAGCACCCGCTTAAAAAGTACCCGCTTAAAAAGTACCTGGATACGCGCCGCCATCGAGCAAAATGTTCTGCCCCGTCATATAGCTCGCATGCACGCTGCACAGGAAAGCGCAGAATGCGCCGAACTCGGCCGTCGTGCCAAAACGTTTCGCGGGGTTCATATTGCGACGCGCCTCGATCAGCTGATCAAGGTTCTCGCCAGAGGACTTTGCCGACGCCTCGAAGGTCGCCCACAGCCTGTCGGTTTCGAACGGCCCCGGCAGCAGGTTATTGATCGTCACATTCTTGTGCACCGTAGTGCGCGATAGTCCGGCGATGAAACCGGTCAGGCCAGAGCGCGCGCCATTCGAGAGGCCCAGAATATCGATCGGCGCTTTCACCGCGCTGGAGGTGATGTTGATGATGCGGCCAAAACCGCGCGCCATCATGCCATCAACAGTGGCACGAATCAGCTCGATCGGGGTCAGCATGTTGGCATCGACTGCGGCGATCCACTGCTCGCGTTCCCAGTTGCGAAAATCCCCCGGTGGCGGGCCACCCGCATTGGTCACGAGGATGTCCGGCTGCGGACACACGGCCAGCGCTTCCTTGCGCCCCTGCGGCGTGGTGATATCGGTCGCAACAAAAGTGACTTTTACCCTGTCGCCGCCCAGCTGGCTCAGTTCTTTTGCCGTGGCTTCCAGCGTTGCGGCATTGCGCGCCACCAGCGTGACGTGCACGCCCTCTTTCACCAGCGCCTCGGCGCAGCCGCGTCCCAGTCCTTTGCTGGCGCCACACACTAAAGCATGCTTGCCGCTGATTCCCAGATCCATCGCTTGATCTCCTCGTTCAGGTTTTTTTTGTAGACAGCAAATATATCCCGGCCAGCACCAGCGCGGTACCGGCCAGTTGAATAACAGTGATCGGCTCATCCAGTATCCAGTGCGCCAGAAACAGCGTGGAGACGGGCCCGATCATGCCGGCGAGCGAAGCGACCGGGGCACCGACGCGCGCGATCGCCATCATGGTAATAAAGACCGGCAGCACGGTGCAGAATACGGCATTCAGCAGCGAGAGCTGATACACCGCCAGTGGCTGCGCCAGCATGGTCAGGGGCCTGAGCAGCAGGAACTGCGCGACCGACGCCACTGCCGAGATGCACATTACATAAGCTACCAGCCGCAGCGTGCCCACGCGGCGCACCAACTCACCGGAAAACAGCAGGTACATCGCATAAAACACTGCACTGGCCAGTACAAAGGCGCCGCCCAGCCAGATATTCGGCCCGCCCCGCTGCGCATCATGCAGAAACACCAGCACGGTGCCGCCGTAGCAGGTCGCCAGCGCCAGCCATTCGATGCCGCTGACGCGCTTTTTGAGTAAAAACACCGACATCAGCAGCACGAAAGACGGTGTCAGGTACAGCACCAGCCGCTCAAGTCCGGCGGAAATGTATTGCAGGCCGATGAAATCCAGGTAGCTCGACAGGTAATAACCGATCAGCCCCAGCAACAGGATGCGCCAGCGGTCGTGTCCGCTCAGCGGCTCGGAGCGGCGCATCTGCCAGACAGCGACTCCCGCAAAGAAGGGCAATGAGAACAGCATGCGCAATGCCAGCACGGTCATCGCATCGACCTGATGGCGGTAATGAAGCTTCACCACGACGCCCTTGGCAGAGAACAGCACCGAACCGATGACCGCCATCGCGATCCCGATCAAAAACAACCGTCGGGCATGCGCGGTGGTGTGCAGAGCGGAGTGAAGCGAATCAGTGGCCGGCATGAATTCTTGTTGTTATGGTGGTCGCCGCCGCATCGATGCTGAGTCGGTGCGGAGTCGCGTAGACACGGAGATTGTAATCCGGGACTTCCGGCAGTGCTTCGGCATTGCCGAATCCCTCATTTTGCCGGGGCTGCAGAGGGGCGCTATGGTAAAATCGGCACCCTGTTCACCCGCCTGCACAGGGACAAAAAACGCCCTTGGTGGCGTCAAAATGCGCGAAATGCCGGCTATTCACCGAGCGCGCGCCCTTCAGGCAATCCGGTTATCGAAGACTCTGACGATTCAGGAAAGCATCCACAATGGCAGGACATAGCAAATGGGCCAATATCAAGCACAAGAAGGCCGCTTCTGACGCCAAGCGCGGCAAGATCTGGACCCGGCTGATCAAGGAAATCACGGTCGCGGCGCGACTGGGCGGCGGCGACATCGCCAGCAATCCGAGACTGCGGCTGGCGGTCGACAAGGCGGCGGACGCCAATATGCCCAAAGATAACGTCACGCGCGCGATCCAGCGCGGCACCGGCGGCCTTGAGGGCGCGAACTATGAAGAGATCCGCTATGAGGGCTATGGCATCAATGGCGCGGCGATCATCGTCGACTGCATGACGGATAACCGCGTGCGCACTGTCGCTGAGGTGCGGCATGCATTTTCCAAATTCGGTGGCAACATGGGCACCGAAGGCTCGGTCGCCTTCCTGTTCAGGCACTGCGGGCAGATGATGTTTGCGCCCGGCACGAATGAAGATGCGCTGATGGAAGCCGCGCTCGAGGCCGGCGCCGAAGATGTGATCGCGGATGACGAAGGCGGCTTCGAAGTGATCACCGATCCCTATCAGTTTTCCGCGATTCGCGAGACGCTGGAAAAAGCCGGCTTCAAGCCTGAACTGGCCGAGGTGACGATGAAGCCCTCAACGGCAGCAGAGTTTACCGGCGAGGATGCGATCAAGATGCAAAAGCTGCTGGATGCACTGGAAAACCTCGATGATGTTCAAGAGGTCTATACCAATGCCGTCATCGATGATTGAGCTTCCGGCCGACTTTTCCGTTCACCCGACAGATTCAATCGACACATTCATTCACATCAGCCGGCGTCGCACCAAGCCGGCCACAACATAGAACGATCTCCCATGAAAATCCTGGTTGTTGGCTCTGGCGGCCGTGAACATGCCCTTGCCTGGAAACTGGCGCAGTCCAAGCGCATACAGATCGTGCTGGCCGCCCCCGGCAATGGCGGCACGGCCAGCGATCCGCGGCTGAAAAACATCTTCATCACCGATCCGGCGCAGCTGGCTGACTTCGCGCAGCAGGAACAGGTCGCGCTGACCGTGGTCGGCCCCGAGGCTCCGCTGGCGGCTGGCATCGTTGATATCTTCCGCGAGCGCGGCCTGAAAATTTTCGGGCCCACGCAAAAAGCCGCGCAGCTCGAAAGCTCGAAAGATTTCGCCAAGGCCTTCATGCAGCGCCATGGCATACCGACGGCGAAGTATCAAACCTTCTCCGATCCGGCAGCAGCGCACAAGTACATCGACGAACAGGGCGCGCCGATCGTGATCAAGGCGGATGGTCTTGCAGCGGGCAAAGGGGTCGTAGTCGCGATGACGCTCGATGAAGCCCATGGCGCGATCGACATGATGTTGTCGGACAACCGCTTCGGTGATGCCGGCGCGCGCGTGGTGGTTGAGGAATTCCTCGAAGGCGAGGAAGCCAGCTTCATCGTGATGGTCGATGGAAAAAATATTCTGCCACTGGCCACCAGCCAGGACCACAAGCGTCTGCTCGACAAAGACGAAGGCCCGAACACCGGCGGCATGGGCGCGTATTCGCCCGCGCCTATCGTCACACCGCAGCTGCATGCGCGCGTGATGCGCGAGATCATCCAGCCCACTGTACAGGGCATGGCGAAGGATGGCATTCCTTACACCGGTTTCCTGTATGCCGGCTTGATGATCGACGCGCAGGGCAATCCGAAGACACTGGAATTCAACTGCCGGATGGGCGATCCTGAAACGCAGCCGATCATGGCACGCCTTAAAACCGATCTGGTGAACGTGATGGAGCATGCGGTTGACGGCAGACTCGATCAGGTCGAACTCGACTGGGATCGCCGCACCGCACTGGGCGTGGTGATGGCAGCCGGCGGTTATCCGGACTCGCCGAAAAAAGGCGATGTCATTACCGGCATTCCGGAAGAGACCGCCGACAGCATGACCTTCCACGCGGGCACGGTGCTCGAAAACGGCCAGCTGAAAACTTCAGGCGGCCGCGTGCTGTGCGTGGTGGGACTCGGCGACACCGTACGGGTCGCGCATAAGAACGCCTATGAAGCGGTCGATCAGATCCGCTTCGATGGCATGCAGTTCCGCCGCGACATCGGCTGGCGGGCGATGCGCAGACTATAAAAAAACAATAGGCCAGAAGGCCGCACCCACAGGGGGAAGGGAAACCACATGAGCACACCCGACATCAATGCGGTCAAAACCTGGCTGCTGTCGCTGCAGGAACGCATCGTCTCCGCAGCCGAGGAAGTCGATGGCAAGAAATTCATCAAAGACAGCTGGGAACGTCCTGAGGGTGGGGGAGGCATCTCTCGCCTGATCGAAGAAGGCCATGTGCTGGAGCGCGGCGGCGTGGGCTTCTCGCATGTGATGGGCGCCAGCCTGCCGCCGTCGGCCGCTGCCAATCGCCCTGAAGTGGCGGGTCGTCCATGGGAAGCGATGGGTGTATCGCTGGTTTTTCATCCCCGCAATCCGTATGCGCCCACGGTGCACATGAATGTGCGCTTTTTCACCACCACCGGCGAGAGCAAGGATCCGGTCTGGTGGTTCGGCGGCGGCATGGACCTGACGCCGTACTATGGCTTTGCCGAGGATGCAAAGCATTTTCATCAGACCTGCCATGATGCGCTCGCGCCTTTTGGCAGCGAACTGCATCCGAAATTCAAGCAATGGTGCGACGACTACTTCTACCTCAAGCACCGCAAGGAAGCACGCGGCGTGGGCGGCGTGTTTTTTGATGACTTCAACGCGCCCGGCTTCGAGAAAAGCTTTGCGATGACCCAAAGCGTCGGTGATCATTTCATCGATGCTTATCTGCCCATTCTGAAACGGCGCAAAGACACGGCCTATGGCGAGCGCGAGCGCGATTTTCAGGCGTATCGCCGAGGCCGCTATGTAGAGTTCAATCTGGTGTTCGACCGTGGCACGCTGTTCGGGCTGCAGTCGGGCGGGCGCACCGAATCCATCCTGATGTCGATGCCGCCGATCGTCAAATGGCGCTACGACTGGAAACCCGAGGCGGGCTCGCCGGAAGCGAAGCTGTACACCGACTTCCTGCCGCACCGCGACTGGCTGGCCGCCTGAACGCTGCATGGTGGCGAGTGAGCGCTGCTTGCTGCTGCTGGGTGGCAGCTTCGACCCGGTGCACAACGGCCATGTGGGTCTGGCGCGCTATGTCTGCACCCTGCTGCATCCCGATGCGCTGCGCCTGATACCCGCCGGACGTCCCTGGCAGAAGCCGGGCTTGACGACGGCGCCGGAGCACCGCATCGCGATGCTGAAGCTGGCCTTCGCCGACTGGGTCGTGCCAGTGCAGATCGATACTCAGGAAATCGAGCGGGAGGGCGCAAGCTACGCAGTCGACACGCTGCGCGCCGTAAGAAATACGGCCGGTGAAAATGCCTCGCTGGTCTGGACGATAGGCGCAGACCAGCTGCTCAATCTGCATACCTGGCATCAGTGGCGCGAATTGTTCGCCTTGACGAACCTGTGCATTGCTGCGCGTCCCGGCTATCAGCTGAGCCGCGACACGCTGGATGCAGAGGTCGCCGCGGAAATCGCCCGACGGCAGGCCAGTCCGGCCCAGCTGCGCGCGAGCGCTGCGGGGCTCTGCTTCATTGCGACGAATCTCGCGCTGGAGGTGTCATCGACCGCGCTGCGCGCCAGCCTCGGCCATGGGCAACTGCAGCCGGAGCAGCAAGGGCTGCTGCCCGCCCCGGTGCTAGACTATATTCAACAACATCATCTTTATCAGACTACTTAATGGATATCAAAACACTGCAGGCGCTGGTGGTCGATGCGCTGGAAGACGTCAAAGCCCAGGAAATCCGTGTATTCGACACGATGCACCTGACCAGCATGTTCGATCGCATCGTGATTGCTTCGGGCACCTCCAATCGCCAGACCCGCGCGCTGGCGATGTCGGTACGTGACAAGGTGAAATCCGCAGGCGGCGAGATCATCAACATGGAAGGTGAAAACACCGGCGAATGGGTGCTGGTCGATCTGGGTGACATCGTCGTTCACATCATGCAGCCGGCGATCCGCGCGTATTACCGTCTCGAAGAAATCTGGGGCGACAAGGAAGTCAAGCTCGGCGCTGCCAAACGCGCTGCGGGCACCGCGCGCAAGGCGGCACAAAAAGCCGCCAGCGACGACGCCAAAGCACCGGCCAGAAAAGCGACAGCAAAGGCACCGGCAAAGAAGGTCGCTGCGAAAAAGGCTGCCGTGAAAAAATCGGCAGCCACCGATGCGCCTGCCAGAAAAGCTCCGGTCAAGAAGGTGGTCGTGAAAACTGCCGTAAAGACCGCTGCAAAGTCTGCTGCAAAGAAAGCCCCGGCGAAGAAGGCTCCTGCAAAAAAAGCGCCTGCGAAGAAAGCCCCGTCGAAGAAATCTTCATCGCGCTGACCCGGGCCGGGCGCCATGCAGCTGATCATTGCGGCCGTCGGTCACAAGATGCCGGACTGGATAGACACAGGTTTCCAGGAATATGCAAAGCGCATGCCGCCGGAATGCCGGCTGCTGCTCAAAGAAATCAAGCCGGTCGAGCGCAGCAGCGGCCGCAGCGCGGACAGCGTGATGGCCGAGGAGCGCAAGCGCATCGAAGCGGTGCTGCCCAAAAGTGGTTTCATCGTGGCGCTGGATGAGCGCGGTACAGATCTGACGACCATGCAATTGTCGCAACAATTGACGCACTGGCAACAGCAAGGCCGGGATGTTACATTCATCATCGGCGGCGCCGACGGTCTTGATGCTGAATTCAAGAAGCAAGCCGACCTGCTGGTGCGACTCTCCAGCCTGACGCTGCCCCACGGCATGGTGCGGGTGCTGCTCGCCGAGCAGCTGTATCGCGCCTGGTCGATCACCAAGAATCACCCCTATCATCGCGTATAGCGGCCACGGCCGCCGCGCCAAAGGAATTGAGAGCTGGAACCTCCGAATGGCCGTCTCTGATCAAAAGATTTATCTGGCCTCGAAGAGCCCGCGCCGGCGCGAACTGCTGCGCCAGATCGGCGTGGAATTCGAGCTGCTGATGCTGCGCGACGAGCCCGGCCGCCATGGCGCGGTATCGGAAGAGCCGCACACCGGCGAGGCACCTGACGCCTATGTGGCGCGCATCGCGCGCGAGAAAGCGCGCAGCGGCTGGGAAGCCGTCCAGTGGCGCAAGCTGCCCGTACGCCCTGTGCTGGCGGCGGACACCACCGTCACGCTGGATGGCAATATTCTGGGCAAGCCGGCGGATGCTCAACAGGCCTTCGACATGCTGCGCTCGCTGTCGGGACGCACACATTCGGTATTCACGGCGGTCGCGGTGATCGCGAACGACCAGCTGAATGAAGTGCTGCAGCGCTCTCAGGTACGTTTCGCAGAAATTCCCGACGCCTCGCTGAAAGCCTATTGCGCGACGCAGGAACCCTATGACAAAGCGGGCAGCTACGGGGTGCAGGGACTGGCCGCGCAATTCATTGAACACATCAGCGGCAGCTACACCGGCATCATGGGCCTGCCATTGTTTGAGACGGCCCGCTTGCTGAAGCAGGCGGGCATACGAATGCTATGAGCGAAGATCTACTGGTCAATATCACGCCGCAGGAGACGCGCGTTGCGCTGATCCAGCAAGGCGCGGTGCAGGAACTGCACATCGAGCGCACCGCCTCGCGCGGCCGCGCGGGCAATATCTATCTGGGCAAGGTCGCCCGCGTGCTGCCCGGCATGCAATCCGCGTTCATTGATATCGGACTGGAGCGCGCAGCTTTCCTGCACGTGGCCGACATCTGGGAGGCCAAAGCACAGGGTAATCCGGGAAGTCCGCCCACACCGATTGAAAAGCTGCTGTTCGACGGACAGTCGCTGCTGGTGCAGGTGGTCAAAGATCCTATCGGCACCAAGGGCGCGCGGCTGTCCACGCAGATCTCGATCGCTGGCCGCATGCTGGTCTATCTGCCGCAGGATCCGCACATCGGCATCTCCCAGCGCATCGAGGATGAAGCCGAGCGCGAACTGCTGCGCGAGCGGCTGCAGAAACTCTTGCCCGCGGATGAAAAAGGCGGCTTCATCATCCGCACGATGGCCGAAGACGCGAGCGAAGCCGATCTGACGATGGACGTCGCCTACCTTCGAAAGACCTGGGATCACATATCGCAAGAATCCAAGCGACATCCGGCGCCGGCGCTGCTATATCAGGACCTGAGCCTCGCCCAGCGGGTGCTGCGCGATTTCGTGGGCGAAGATACTGCCAGCATACAGATCGATTCGCGCGAGAACTTTCAAAAGCTCACCGAATTCGCGCAAAGCTATACGCCTTCCGTGATGGGCAAGCTGACGCACTACACGGGCGAGCGTCCTTTGTTCGATCTGTACGGTGTCGAGGAAGAGATCGAGCGCGCGCTCGGACGCCGTGTCGACCTGAAATCCGGCGGCTATCTGATCATCGAGCAGACCGAAGCGATGACCACCATCGATGTGAACACCGGCAGCTATGTCACCGGACGTAATTTCGATGACACGATCTTCAAGACCAATCTGGAAGCGGCGCACGCGATCGCCCGCCAGCTCCGGCTGAGAAATCTGGGTGGCATCATCATTCTTGATTTCATCGACATGGAAAATGCCGAGCACCGCGCGGCCGTGCTCGCCGAAGTACAGAAAGCGCTCGCGCGCGACCGCACCAAGACCACGATTTCGGATTTTTCTGCGCTGGGACTGGTGGAAGTCACGCGCAAGCGCACCCGCGAATCACTGGCCAATGTGCTGTGCGAACCCTGCCCGGCCTGTCAGGGCAAAGGTATCGTAAAAACATCGCGCACGATTGCCTACGACATCCTGCGCGAGCTGCTGCGTGAAGCCAAACAATTCAACCCGCGCGAATTCCGCATCCTGGCCTCGCAAGTCGTGATCGACATGTTCCTTGAGGAAGAGTCGCAGCATCTGGCGATGCTCGGCGACTTCATCGGCAAGCCGATCTCGCTGCAGGTAGAGAGCAGCTATCATCAGGAGCAGTACGACATCATTCTGATGTAAGCCATTCATTTTGAAAAACACTGGATTCCGGCCCGCGCCGGAATGACGATTGAAAAATCGCATGCCACTCACTTTGTCATCCCGGCGCAGGCCGGGATCCAGCGACGCCGAGAAATACTGATCCCTCCCTATGTCCCCGGAAATACTCATCACCAACATGAAGAAACGCTACACCGGCGTTTCAGGGACGATCAACGCACTGCTGCCCGTGCAAGCAAAGCACTTCCGCATCGGCTTCGTCGGACAAGACCTGCCCGGCGCGCAACTGGCCCGGCAGCAGTCCCCGGATCATTTTGCTCACCTGACAGTCTGGCAGGCGATCCGACTCTCGCGCCAGCCGCTGCCGGATGGCCGACTGCGCATCTGGCATGTGCGGCGCGATCCGGAAATGGTGCTCGCGATCTTTTTGCGCGATGTGCTGCGCTTTCCGATACGGCTGGTGTTCACCTCGGCGGCCAAGCACCGGCACTCGTGGTTCCCGCGCTGGCTGATCAGCAAAATGGATGGCGTAGTCGCCACCACGCCCGAAGCGGCGAGCTTTGTGCCCAATACCACTCGCGTCGTCTTTCACGGCGCCAGTCTGGAGCGTTTCACGCCGCCCGACAGCAAAGCAGACGCCTGGCAGCGTACCGGACTGCCGGGCAAATACGGCATCGGCGTCTTTGGCCGTATCCGTCCGACCAAGGGCACGGATATCTTCGTCGATGCGATGATCGAAGTGCTGCCGCAATTCCCGGATTTCACCGCCATCATCACCGGTCAGGCATTGGCCGAGCATCAGGACTATCTGCGGGCGATGGAGGATAAAATCCGGGCTGCGGGCCTGGCGGAGCGTATTGTATTTCTGGGGAATCTGCCCGCGGACGAAATACCGCGCTGGTACCAGAACGTCGCGATCATGGTCGCCTGCCCGCGCTATGAGCCTTTCGGCATTACGCCGCTGGAGGCGATGGCCAGCGGCTGCGCGGTGGTCGCTAGTCGCACCGGCGCATTCGAATACATCGTCAAGCCCGGCGAAACCGGTGCGTTGGTACCGACCGGCGATGCGCAGGCGCTGGCTGATGCTGTAAAAACACTGATGCAGGATCCGGACAAGACTGTCCTGATGGGGCAGGCCGGACGCGAACGAGTGACCGCAGAATTTTCAATCGAGAAGGAAGCCGACGGCATTGCGCAGGTCTACCGCGCAGTACTGGACGCCAAATAAAACATGAACATCACTCCCGTCATACTCTCAGGTGGCAGCGGCTCGCGGCTGTGGCCCTTGTCGCGCGCGATGCGGCCGAAGCAGTTCCTCGGCGTGACCGATGAAAAAACCCTGTTTCAGCTAACACTGCAACGGCTGGAAGGTTTGCCCGGCCTGCAGCCCCCGCTCATCGTCTCGAATCAGGAGCATCGCTTTCTGGTGGCTGAACAATGTCGCGAAGCGGGCATGGCGCCAGAAGCGATCATCCTCGAACCCTTTGGCCGCAACACCGCGCCCGCGATCGCCGTCGCCGCGCTGCATGCGCGCAAGGCAGGCGCTGACCCCGTGCTGCTGGTGCTGCCGTCCGATCATATCTTCGCGAATCCCGACGCTTTCAGGCAAAGCGCCCTGCTCGCGGCACAAGCGGCCGGGCAAGGCCAGCTGGTCACTTTCGGTATCGTGCCAACCCATCCTGAAACCGGCTACGGCTACATCCGCGCCGGCGACAAGACCGCCATTACCGGTGTAAATACCGTCGCACAATTCGTCGAGAAGCCTGACCTTGCCACCGCCGAGCGCTACGTCACCTCAGGCGACTATTTCTGGAACAGCGGTATGTTCATGTTCCGGGCCTCTGTTTATCTGGATGAACTGAAGCAGCATCATCCCGGGATGCTGCATCAGTGCGAACTGGCGTATGAGCAAGCACGCGTCGATCTGGATTTCGTGCGTCTGGACGAAGCGGCGATGACGGAATGCCCGTCCGACTCGGTGGACTACGCGGTGATGGAAAAAACCAGCAAGGCAGCGATGGTATCGCTGGACGCTGGCTGGAACGATGTCGGCGCGTGGTCTTCCGTCTGGCAGGTGCTGCCCAAGGATGGCCATGGCAACGCGCTGCGCGGCGACGTGATTGCCGAATCGGCCTCCGATTGTTATGTGCATGCAGATCACCGTCTGGTGACGCTGCTGGGCGTGAAAGATCTGGTGGTCATCGAAACTGCCGATGCGATTCTGGTGGCCGACAAACAGGCGGCGCAGGATGTGAAGAAGATCGTCAATCGCTTAAACGATGCGAAACGCTCCGAAACCGACCTGCACCGCGAAGTGTTCCGCCCGTGGGGATCGTACGATTCACTGGGCAACGGCCCGCGCTATCAGGTCAAGAGCATCCGCGTGAAGCCGGGCGCGAAACTCTCACTGCAATATCATCATCACCGCGCAGAGCACTGGGTGGTCGTATCCGGCACCGCCAAGGTGCTGATCGGCGAAAAATCTCAGCTGGTGCGTGAGAATGAATCCGTGTTCATCCCGCAGGGCGAGAAGCACATGCTGGAAAACCCTGGCAAGACCTGGCTGGAACTGATCGAGGTGCAGTCCGGTAGTTATCTGGGCGAAGATGACATCGTGCGGCTGGAGGATCTCTACGGCAGGGCCGGCAGTGGACAAAGCTGATTCCACGCGAAAGCCTAGAATAGCGATCGGGTTTTTTGGTGTCAGCCGCTCGCTGAAGTGGACGCTGCCATCCATCCGCGAGAACATCATCGAACCAGCCAGGCAGCTGGGCGACGTCCGCCTATTCGCGCACCTTTATCAACAGGCTCATATCACCAACCCTCGCTCCGGCGAGGACGATCCGTTGGATCCCGAAGAATATCGCTTGCTGGAATGCGATGAAGTTCGGCTGGAAGAGCCGGGACACTGCCTGGAAGAAGCTCGATATGAGTGGATACTGTCGCATGGCGATGCGTTTCATGACGGCGGCAAGTCACTGGCGAATCTGATTCATCAGCTGCATTCGCTGCAGGTGGTGGGGCGGATGATGGAGCTGTGGAATCCTGCATTGATCATACTGGCCAGACCAGATCTGCAGTACCAGGACAGCTTCACCAAGGTCTTGTCTGATCAACTTCACCGCCCGGACAAATACATCGCCGTGCCCAACTGGCAATGGTACGGAGGCGTCAACGACCGTATCGCCATCGGCAGCAAGCGGGCCGGTCTGGCCTACGCCAGTCGAATCCAACTGATTCCAGCCTACCTGAAAAAAACCGGCGGCCCTCTGCCGGCAGAGCGTTTCCTGCGGTTTTGTCTGAACTTTCATGGCCTGATTCCTGTTCCTGTCGCTCTGAAAGCCAGCCGAATGCGGGCAAACGGACGAATGGAACAAGAGAACTTCAAACCGATCTCTCTTGGAAAAACAGTCAGAAGAAATCTTGAGAGCCGGTTTTTTTCATTATTGAGACAAGAAACTAGCTAACATGCTTGTGTCGACGTATCTCTATGATCAGGATTGACGATTATTTCTGAATCGAGATAATGTCTGACGCTAATGATTCCCGCACAAACTATCGGTGAGCGATGACTAAGGCCGTTGTGCGGCTACTTATACTCCCGCCACTGCGCACGTCACGCCAATGGTCGTGATCTAGGCAATCACCTTTACCGGGAGAGCCAATTTCTCGGCACTACCCGTCCGAATTTCGTGAGCAGTTCGGGGACCTCATTTGTATGTCCGCAGCATGGCTATCTTTCGGCTTGCTTTTCATACATCGGCGTGCAAACACAAAAATTCAGAAAAACCTTTAAGTAATTTTACTTAAGAAAGTTTTCTAATTGCAACACACGCATTAAAAATGAATTGTAGCGGCTTTGTGGAAGTTTTCCAAAATGCTGCGAAAAATTTATCTCACCCGCGTGATTAGGGTCGTCTTAGATTATCAGTATGTTAGAAAGTCTAAGAAACATAAGATCGATGACGTACTTCTGGAACGAGGAGTACGATTGTTAGAAAATACCGGCTCTTTCTTTCTGAAGCTAACATTTGAGCTGATGCAAGTTGCAGAGAATTTATCTAATGAACCAGCCTTACGTGAATTAAAAAAAATTTATATTTCAAAGTTAGAAAAAAGAAAGCAGGAAAATTTAGTTAATTTTATTCGTAACAGAATAGATTATTGGGAACTCCCGCGCGCATGCCTAAGAATATTGGATCTCGAGGGTCAAGAAGCTCACCTTGTGCATGCACCTGAGAAAAAAAAGAAAGCAAATAAACATCAATCTTGCGCTCATGTAAAAAACAATAAACTACTTTCGCGCTATTGCAAAATAGCCAACAAAATATTTTTTTCAAGCAAGCCTGTTAATCAGCAATCTGTTTACGTTTTTATACCGCCATCAATATTTTTACCAAACAAAAAATATCCGGGTTTCTCAGTCTATCAAAAGCAAATCATCGAATTGATACTGAAATATTTCGATGATCGAAATATAAAAATCACGCCGTTGCTTCAGCTCAGCTTGAAAAGTCCTGATTCTATTAAATCTGAAAAATATATCTCAATGCATACCATTGATGACAATAAGCATGGGTTGCATTGGAAAGAACATGATCTCCCCTACCGATTCAGATTTGATTCTCTCGGATACGCCGGATGGTCTGACTTAGCGCGAAAATCACTGAGCGAATTACGGCTTGAAGAAATTGATCAAAATCTGGCTGATGATTATTTTCAGAAAAAATATCTTGAATTAACATCCGGTGAAGCTGAAAGTAAATACTTTCAACAACCTCAATGGGATCTTCCGCAAAGATCCAATGATTACATTTTTATTCCTCTACAACTGCCGGGTGATACGGTTCAGGAGCACGCATATATCTCCATTTATGAGATGCTGGAATTGATTGGACAATTTGGAAAAAATAAAGGTATTACGGTTGTCGTGAAACGGCATCCTCATTGTAGATCACCGCATATAAGAAATTTACTGAACAAACTCATCAAAAATAATGCCTGCGTTGAAACCAAAGCATCCATTCATATGCTCATTCAACGAGCATCTGCCATTTGCACAATAAATTCGACCGTGGGCGCTGAGGCACTCTCGTATTACAAGCCTGTATACACTTTTGGACACTGCGACTACCATCACGCAACGCACGTAATCAAGAGATTTGATGATTTTATATTTTTATTCTCGGAAAATAAGCCCAAGCTAAAAAGAGAAATCCACAGAAAATATGTTTATTTTTATGACACAGAAAATATTGTAGACCTGCGAAATCATCCAGAAAAGCGTATCAACGAAATACTATCCAAGTGGTCAAGGGATACTTTACATTAATACGTGATAATACTTAGTAATTGACTCGTATTTATTATTTATAAAGCAGAATTTATCCTAGTCGGCTCACAGTATTGTGGATTGACTAAATGAACGATATTGATCTTTTGTATTTATTTGCAAGCAGTAGACAGCCTTATTGCAAAAATAGCTTAAAATTGGTGAACGTTTTTCAAATCGGAGGAGGGGAGGAAAACTACTGCCTGACTAATGCCAAGAACATGGCAGATCAGGCCGGCTACGGAGTAATAAGTGGATGGCTCTCGCTTCCATCCAAATATACTTCAGGTAGTGCACAGAAACAATTCACTCAGCATTGGTGGAACTACGACCGAAATCAGAAACGATATCTGGATTTTTCTCCCAGCATTGACGAAGGGGCCGTATATATTCAAGACATCGACGTCGCAGAGTATATTATCGCCCATGGGAATCGCCTACGTTCGCACGTTGCCTCTTCGGTCGTCATGAAAAATGATAGTTTCTACATTATTGACTACGACGACATTGGGTATAAATACCAGCCTGCACGCGATTTGAGCAACGAGATGATTTTCCTGTTTCAGTCAATGGGCTGATGATAGCCGATCAGCCTGAACCACAAGCTCAAGAGTTGATTTAACTTTGAGTTTTTCAAAGATACGTCCTTTATGGGCTTCCACCGTGCGAGGGCTAATACCGAGCTGACTGGCTATTTCTTTAGCCTGCAATCCCTTTAGCAGCAAGGATCGGATTTCCTCCTCCCGCGGCGTCAGCAACCGTTCAGCTAAGGGAGACTCAGGAAGATCAGAAAATGCCCGACGTACGGATTCTATTAAGTCATTTGGATCGTATGGTTTTTCAATAAAATCAAATGCCTCCGCCTTGAACGCATCTCGTACGGAACGAGGTGTTCCAAAGGCAGAAATCACAACGACCCTCATCGGCAGTCGCTCTCTTGCGATAATTCTGAGCGCATCTATTCCGCTAAGTCCTCCCAAATTAATATCAATGATCGCGCAACAACGTACGCCGTAATAAGCAGACGAGACAAACTCCTCCACCGACTGGAATGTCGCCACCGAGAAACCAGCGTGACTTAACAGCAGGCTCAACGAGTCTCTGACACTCGCCTCATCATCAATAATAAGTAGCTGCTCCAAACTTTCCCGCTTTGACTTTTTTAAGGACAATTCTGAATTTTAATTGTTGCCCATGATACGCAAAAATTTTTGATCCTGAAATTTCAAGCAAATCTCTGGCTATAGATAATCCCATACCCAAACCGTGATCAGAATCTTTATATCCATACTCAAACAGTTCATTAACATATTTTCTTGAAATTACCGCACCTGAATCAGAAAAATCGATGAAGCAAAAATCTGTAGATTGGTGGATATCTATAAAGCATCGCTTCTCTTCTGATTTGCTAGCTGATTGTATTGCGTTGATTATGACATTCCTAACCGCGATACTTAAATTCTGGCTTGAAATCAATGCATGAATAGAATCGTTTTTTGTTGAAAAATCCATGCTAACACCAAGTGCAATGGCTGAAGAAGAAATCATATCGAGAACCGATCGCACAACTGAAATTATTTCGGCCTGTGACGTAGTGCCTGCCTCATCGTTATTGATAGATTTTTTTATTTGCACAAGAATCTGTCTAACACGGACAATCTCAGTGTGGATATTATTTGCGTATGTCCGCAACTTTTCTCTGTCAATTTCATATTCTTTTTCCAGTTCCTTCATCTGAATTACAGAAAAATTTCCCAAGGCTGTCACAGGTTGCGCGATCTCATGAAGAATAATTCCTGACATCGTTGCGAGCTGTCTTTCCGTTCTCTTCAATCTTGCCTTTTCTTGAAATTCTCTCCGCTCAAAAATTATCAAAGACAGATAAATGATCGAACTTGCGATAACCGATAGCATAAATTGTGCTTCCATCACTCGCTCGAAAGGCGACCCCCTATAGATGAACGCAAGAGCCAGCATAATCTGGACAGCCAAGATCAGGCCCATCACATCACTGATATCAAACCTGAAGGCAATAAAAAAAATCGGTATTGCAACTAAATAAGTGAATCTCAATGGATTAGCAATATCTAGGGTTGCGAGGAAATAGAAAAACATCCCAAGCGCACCAAGCGCAATTTGAATTTCTGATTTCCCAAAAATCTCTCGCAGCGTCTCTTTCGTTCCTCTTGTCCGTATCAGTGCCAAGAATGGAAATAAAATAATTAATCCGGTGGTATCACCAATAAACATCGCTATTACAGAGTGAATAATATTTTGCAACGCCAGCTCACCCACCGTAACGTAAAGTACTGAAACTGTTATTGCGTGCACGGCAGCTATGGCTAAGCAAAAGCCAAGGAATTTAAGAAATTCTGCACTTTTTTCAAAAATTTTAATAACGTCAATAATTTTCCCAAAAATCAGTGCAGACGCCAGATAAAGCAGCGCCGAGATGATCGCTTCTAGATGGACTAGTTCTACTACATTTGCGGATCGAACTAACACATTAGCAGCGACACCTGCTAGAGCGATCGGAAAAATACTTCTTTTTGCGATTAGAAGAAAGTAGAGATGAAGTGCCGCCTGAGGATTCCAATTAGTGACGTTTAAATCCGCCACTGGACGGATATAACTTAGCCAATCAACTAACAACTCTGCGAAAAATACAGTCAGATAAAACATGGAGCATTCTGTCTCCTATATCACTAATGACGTACAAGCTCTAACTCAGAAAATCTTTCAAAATGAGCGTTGCCAGGTTATACGATCTCTGGGAAGATGCCGAGCCGTCAGGAAACACAGACGCACAGTAAGGTGATCCAACACCGGCAGCAGTTTTTTGGAAGAGATTCGTACAGAATCATTGAACTTTAAGTTTGAAGATGAATTTAGATTAATGGCGCAGGCAATCAGGGACCGAATGCTTAACCGACTGACGTCCTCTCAGGGATTCCTTTTTCGAAAAAACTCTGACTCTCACTAATAAAATCTCTTACATTATCAACACTCTTGTTTTCCTGTGCGAGAATGCGCTCCCGCATCAGATCACGCGTTGCTCTTGCCGTCTCAAGATCTGTAAAACCATAGGAAACACCGTAACGATCTTCCGGATTGGCGTACCACTGCTCCAGACTGACGCCCTCATCAGGAACCACGATCGAATCACAACCGCATAGCGATGCGAAGCGTGAATAGGCGGTGTAGGTATCGTAGGAAATAAAACGTTCTACCCGCTTGAAAATTTGCGCAACTTCTTTATGCGATTTTCCGTCAATAAGGATGGTGCCGACCGGATCGTGCTGCAGCTTTTTATGACGCCCCTTCCTTAAGCAGTACGCGACCCCCTTGCGCTCCTTGGCCACACCTTCAAGGTTATATACCTCAAGGGGGTAATGAATGACCTCCAGGTTGTTTGACGACAGAACGGATCCGGGATACTGAAAATCCTGTATTGCACTATTGAACTTATAGTGAATTTCATCAGTGCCAAAATAAAAGCTACCTTTGTGGAACCCGGGATTGTGCAATAACCAGCGCACAACATGCTTTGCCGCCAGGGGGTTACCGAAAGTGACCTCCGGATATACTGCGATCCAATCATCCCTGTCCCTGTAGCTCGCCAGAGAACGAGTCACGGGCGTATTGAGGTGAGGGTTTGTAGCGAACGGCTTCAGTGACCAGCGTACAGCACGCCTGACGAATTGCGGGAGCGTCTGCCAGAAATTCAGTCGATTAATTTCGTGATTCTCGAAAAGCGGAAAAATTTCAGCTTTGGCCCCCAAGGTATTCAGCAGATGGCACAGCTTGTGCAAGACGATGGCGCCGCCACGAATTTCTTTGTACGGGGGAGCAAAGATCAGGTAGCGCTTCATAATCGATTAATCACAGATTCACTGAAAAAATTCGCGAACTTTCCCGCAAATATAATCAACCTGATCGTCCGACAGCGAGTAGAACAGAGGCAGTCTCAACAAACGCTCGCTCTCACGGGTCGTGTAAAGATCTTCGCCGTTGAATCGACCAAATTTCTGGCCAGCCTCTGCAGAGTGCAAGGGAACGTAGTGAAACACGGACAAAATACCCGAATTTTTCAAATAGTTGATCAAGTCTGGCCTTAGCTCCGGGCGGCGCAATTTGAAATAAAAGCAGTGAGCATTATGAACGCTGCCCTCGGCAAATCGAGGCAAGTCTGCGTGACCCTCCTGTTCGAGCATACTTAATTTCTCCTCATACCGCAGCCAGCAGCGCATCCGCGCGGCCGCGATCTTGTCTGCGCATTCCAATTGCCCCCAGAGATACGCGGCCTGAACATCACCAGGAAGGTAGCTGCTGCCCAGATCGACCCAGGTATATTTGTCAACCATCCCGCGGAAAAAACGGCTGCGATTAGTTCCTTTCTCCCGGATGATCTCTGCACGATCAACAAATGAATCCTTGTTAATGATCAGCAAACCACCCTCACCCGCGCTGGTAAAGTTTTTTGTCTCGTGAAAACTGAGCGTGCCAAAATCACCAAAAGTACCCAGGGCTTTTCCCTTGTAGGTACTTAGCATGGCCTGAGCAGCATCCTCAACCACGAAGAGCCCGTGACGCTCTGCAATTGCCATGATACGGTCCATATCGCAGGCACCCCCGGCATAATGAACGACCACGATCGCTCGGGTCTTGTCGGTGATGGCCGGAACAATCGCCTCCGGATCGATATTCATTGTCGAAGGGTCGATATCCACAAATACCGGTACTGCACCGCGCAACACAAAGGCATTCGCCGTGCTGACAAACGTGTAGCTGGGCAAAATGACTTCATCACCAGGCTCCAGCTCCAGCAATAATGCCGCCAGCTCCAGCGCATGAGTACAAGAAGGCGTTAGCAACGCCTTCTTGCAAGGCAGCTTTGTCTCGAACCATTGCTCACACTGACGGCTGTAACGACCATCTCCGGATATCTTGTCACTCCTGATAGAGTCGAGCACATACTGATCCTCGTTGCCAGTATAAGGAGGTCTGTTAAATGGAATCACTTTGTTCCCTGATGAATTGATCTGCAAGCGACAGCAAGTTCTTGCTTCTGTCCCGTCGTCGGCGCGAAGGTATGCCAGTGTAAATACCCCATGGCTCGGTGCTGCGAGTCACCAGTGACATCGCGCCGACTGCGGTACCTTCGCGGAGCGTAACTCCGGGCATGATGACCGATCCGGCACCGACAATCGCATGTCTTTCTATCGAGACTGCAGAAAAAATCTCTTTTTTGTATTTCTTTGGGATCAGAGAATTAACCATCGTCTCCCCGGTGTAGTCATCGGACTGACTAAAGATTTTTACTCCGTAAGCAAACGTACAGAAATCTGCGATGTCCACTCCGGGCTGCCCCCCGGCGATCAGGCACATCGGAGTTATGTGGCAGTAGCTGCCGATCCTGACTGTGCCGGAAATAATGCAAAAATCATCGATCCGGCTATGGTCACCAATTTCTATTCGTTCCGGATCATAGATGGCCGCCTTGTCGCTGATACGAACATATTTCCCGATCGAGCGAAATCCCAGCTGCTCCAATTGTTCTACGTTTAGGTAAGCCATTAACTGATTCCAAGGTTTTTCTGGCGACGACAGGATGCGCTTAATCAGATACCCACACCGGATTTATCTTACCCAGCCACTGATCGATACCCAATTGGCAACTCACCAACTGATTTTTATCATTTGCCTCCAACAGCCGTTTATTGATCTTCTTTCCCGCTTCTTTGGCTTCCCCGCCACTTGGATCGAAGAAATGATAATAAATGGTCCTGAACTTGGGAACATAGCACTGCACCCCTGACCTGTTGAATCGATGCGACAGGTCTGTGTCTTCATAGCCGTAGCCGCCGATGCAAAACTGCTCGTCATAGCCATTGACCTGCAAAAGCTCGGCTTTCATACAGGCCCAGCTACTGCCGTACATCGCGCTATGGCGCTGACTGATAGGATAAAAAGGCAGGTAAATGCTGTAACGCCGAGGTGGGTCTGCAGCTCGCAGGACAGAAATGGTGCTGGGCTGCTGGTAGCTACCGTCTTCGCTCACAAATAACGGACGGTGCCTGGTGTAGAGCCTGACAGGCCTTGCATTCAAGAGCTTCCCCGAGCCGACGTTCTCCGCGTAGACTTTGACGTAGTGCCGATGCGGGAGACAATCGCCGTCGAGAAAAATGAGCTTTTCATTTTCTGCAATGGCTACTGCTTTGTTAGCTATCTCTGCCTTCCGGAATCCCCTGTCCTCGTGCTGCACCAGCTTGATTCTCAAGGCTGGATGACGACGTTTCCCTTCCTTGAGAATATCTATCGTCTCTTCGCTGACATCATCCTCAGCAAAGATTATTTCATCAGGCAATCTGCTTTGCTGGGCTAGCGCGCTCAACAAAAGAGGTAAATCTTCCTGGGAGCGGTAGATGTTAATGATCAGGCTGACGCCCATCGACGTAGTTCCAGTTCAAGAATGTTTAGCGAATTTATTCAGCCGAAGAACATCCTCCGGCGTATATGTTTTTGAAATTTGCATGTCGTTCCCGTTGTCATCCACATTCGTTCTACGGAGCGCGTAACGGCTGGATCCCGGGATACCGGGATACTCAATACTTTCATTACTGACTTGCCTGATCTTGTATCCGTTTCTCAGCGCCATGACGTGCAGCCAAATATCATCTGCTTTCGGACACAAATCTCGAAAAGCATCGCCGGCACCCCTGAGAACCTTCTGAAAAGACGGCGGATAAATGACTCCGCTGACACCGGTAGCAAAATGCAGAAAGGAGGGCTGATCAGAGCTGCAGACCGGCCAGTGCCAATACGGCTCGATCCCTTGTTGGTCGAGCCTGATTTCTCTCGCCCTGAAGCAGTGTATCAATTCCGGCTCTTGCCTCCAGCGCGCCAGCAAGATCGTGAGCCAATCGCTCTCATAGAGTTTGTCATCATCGGCGGTGACCAATGGCAGATCCAGAGTCGGCTCAGTAATTAGATACGGATAGTATTTGGTGTGCGGTCCGACATCCTCGCAAAAACAAATCTCCAGACCGCGTGCGGCCAATCGAATCAGTGAACCGGGCAAGGCGGCGCGTTCATTTGCCTTGCCAAGATAAAGAATGATCCTGGCCGGCTTGAGTGATCCCCGGCCAATACTCTCTATCGCTGCAAAGGCATGGCGGATGCGACCCGAATGCGATGTCAGTGTCACAACGACGCCCGAAGAACGGTCGACCACCGGCAAATCAGACCACAGGTTTCGGAGAAAAAGCGAAAAATAAGTAAGAAAACGTTTCATCGGACCTTGTGCGACGCCGCTCTTATTGCCACTCACGAAGTAACCAATCAATACTCCCGATCCGCCGATACCAAGTACTGCCCCTACCCTCGACCACGTCCTGCATTTTCAGATTACCGGCAAAGACCACGATCTTCGCTCCCGGCGGAATGAAGGGATCCTGAACATGGCTGCGCCAGTAGCGGGGTATGCAATCATTCTTGAAGCTGACGCACCATTCTCTGGGCCAGTATTCCAGCAGCCCGCGCCGATGCAGTGCGTCGCTCATGAATTGCTGCGAGATCTTGAATGCGCTCTGCGCAGCCACGGGATCACGCACAAACTCTTCCAGTACATCGCTGTGCGCGCCCATCTCCATTCGGAACACGGATGAATTGCCGACCATGTTCAGAAAGCGATCACGTTCGGGATTCAGCTTGCGCAAGGGTTTGGAACGGAACAGATCCATGTCGCGAATGATCAGGAATTTGCCCGGAAGATCAAAGAAAGGCTCGAGCCGGTCGACCACCACCAGATCAAGATCGAGAAACAGCGCAGTGCCCTGCAATCCGAACACATCCTTGCCCAGAATGGCCAGCTTGCGCCAGCGGAGGTCTTTATGCTCCGGGGGCAGGCCCAGATCAGGCAATGGGAAAGTTTCTATGCCGGGATCTATGCCTGTCGGATCATCGGTAAAGCAAATGAAACGGTGCGGATAGCCGAGGTTGCGGGAGACGCCATTTCTCAGCCGGTTCACATACTCCGGGCCATAGGCCTTGCCCCATTTCATGCACAGCACGAGCACAGGCTGCGAATCGGACATCACGTATGGTTCTCCTTGTTTTGCTTGCTCTGATTATCCGGCTCGCGCTGCGATCCATCGGGAAGGATGTACTGATCAAGGCCGACAGCGGCCCGGGTCAGACGGTGTTTTATGGTGTTCTCGCGAATGCGCGCGCTATTGGCCTTCATCTCTGGCGTGACATAGCCATGCCCATGCTCAAGATGCACGCAAATGGTGGAGTAGCGTATGCGCTTTGCCTTGACGCCGAGATGCCTTAGCCGCCGGCCAAATTCGGCATCCTGTCCGCCGTATTGCATGTTCTCGTCAAAGCCATTTACCGCGATCGCCCATTTCTTGTGGCAGGACGAATTATGTCCATTCCATGAAGCTTTCACCGGTAAATAATTGAGCAAATCGCCCAGCGGGCCGCGCATCGTGAGCTTCAGTGCCTTCAGGATGCCCATGTCCATGCCGTTCTGGCGCAGCCAGTCCGGAGTAAATGCCCGGCGGCTGGTGACATCCTCTTGCGTGATCGCCTTGCTGATATCGAGCGGCAGCTTGAAATAACCGCCGGACAGGTAACATCCGTCTTCTGCGTGTCGCAGATGTTCGGCGACAAAATCTTCTCGCGGTATGCAATCGCCATCGGTGAAGATCAGGTAATCGCCCGTCGAGGCAGCAATCGCTTTGTTCAGGATGCGGCTTTTCTGGAAACCATCGTCAGGCTGCCAGACATGGCGTATCGGCACAGGCGACGATGCACTCATGCGCTCGATCAGCTGCCGGGTCTCGTCGCGCGATCCGTCGTCCGCGATGACGATGTCGAAATCGCGGTGAGTCTGCGCGAAAAATCCCCACAGCACTTTCTCCAGCCAGGCAGGCGAGTTGTAGGTCGTGAATATGACGCTGGTTTTCATTGAATCGTGTTTGTCTTTCAGGCCGCTTCAGGCAAGCACCGACAGATTATCTTCGCTGTAATTGAGCATCAGTGTCCGTTGCTCTTCATTGTTCAGCCAGTGTTTGAGCACGCTATCACGATAAGCACCGGTCTGGTCGGTCACGCGGACGAACTGTATTGCGGACTGATGAAGACCCCATTCTTCGGCACCATCGGAGTCGAAGAAAAAGACGCGACGCACATTATCCGATATACACAGCATCGGATAAACAAATGTGCCACGGCCGATCACGATATTTTCCGCTTCCAGCAGCCGTGCGGCATCGGCATCAAGATCACGGGACTGTACCTCGAAGGGTATGCGCTCCGATATCAGAAAGGCCATTAATGCATCGATGACGGGATTGCTTCGGTTTTCGAAGATCAGCACGACTTTTTCCCAGCGTTCCCTCCGAAGGATGAGGGTGTAAAACGATAGCGGGGGCTGGCCGTAGCGCGGATGCGGCGTTGATTTTTCGAAGACGTCGCCCGCGCGAAGGTGAATGTACAGGTGCCGCCGGGTATCGGCACTGGCAGTGCGTCCGTGCTGCAGCGTCAACCATGGCGCGAGCTGGCGTGCAATCTGGTAGCGTGGCTCGGGCGACAGGCAGATTGTGCTCAGCAGGGCATTCGGGAAAAAGCTGCTGGCCAGGTAGTTCTCATGCTCGGGCGCACCTTTGAGCACGGTGATCTCCCCTGCCTGTGCGTGATCGCTCAAAAAATCAAATCCGCGATGGTAGATCTTCCGCACGCCCAGCTGCTGCGCGACCTGTATCGCATTGGTCAGCTGCAGTATCGCGTTGCCGAATTTGAGCTGGCGCGATACGACCAGCGCATTCAGCGGCAGCTCGCCCTTTGCAAAGCGGCCCCGGATCCAGAACGCATTGCGTACTGAGCGCGCCTCGGGCGCCTCAAGATCCGCCTGCTTGCCCTGTGCCGCCCTCTGCCGTGCGTACCACTGCTGCTCCAGCGGCCCGAGCACCTGAGCGCGCCGACGGGCGCGCAGCAGTTTCAGGTAGAGGTAAAACGCCGCGAATTTTAATTTTCTTGCAATAGTCATCAGGCGGCTGGGGGGCGGGCTGCGCAGAGCGCCAACATGCGGGAATCTCGCGATTATACAAACCATAGCCATGCGTGAACCGGCGAGATGACTCGGGGAAATCCGGGCGGGGATCGTCGGGGGCCGTTTTTAGTTGCTCCTTAGAAAGAAGCTAGAATGCATGTTGCCCCATATAAACATACTAGGGCTGCATGTCGATCCGAAACGAGATTTCCTCTTCCCCCGCTCGTCCTGTCCGCCCACACGCGACTGCTGTCCGCTACGCCTGCTATGCGCTCAGCGTCTTGCTGCTTGCAAGCTATGGCTGGCTGCGCAGCGTGTTTGGCAACCGGCTCACGGTCGAGCAGATTTTTTTCCATTTTGATCTGGGGCTCAACAGCCTCACCGGGGTCGATCTCTATCTGATATTGGATGCGCTGCAGTGGGTGGTGCTGCCCACACTGGCGATCACGACGGTTCTGTATCTGGCGGGGATTCTGACAGAACGGGTCACGACAGCGGCCGCCATGGAGCGCCTGCTGTCCCTGCGGGGATTTCGGCTGGCTGGCAGGATCATCGGAAAGTGCTACCTCAGCCTCACCAGCCTTGCGTTCAGCTTGTTCCTTGCGCTGTTCACGACCGTGCTCTTCCTCTACCAGATCGAGCTGTTCCATTTCGTGCGCATCAGTCTGGGCGAAGATAAATTCAGTGCGCTCTATCAGGCACCGGAAATTGAAAGTCTGGCTGCAGGGCCGGCAAAGAAAAACCTGCTGCTGATCTATGTGGAATCACTGGAACGCACGATGGGCAATGCCGGACTGGTCGGACGGGATGCCATCGCACCGATCAGGCAGCTCGACGGCACCGAGATACCGACCTTCCCGGCCGCGCCGGGTACGAACTGGACGATCGCCGGCATGTTCGCCAGCCAGTGCAGCGTACCGCTCAAGCCTTTCTTTGCGAATAAATTCCACAGCTTCGCGACGGAGGATTTCTTACCCGGCGCTGTCTGCCTCGGCGATGTGCTGAACGCTGCAGGCTACGAGCAGTACTTTCTGGTCGGACACCACCTAGCTTATTCGGGCCTGGACAAGTTCTATCGCACGCACGGCTATCATCATCTGCTGGGCCGCGAAGAATGGAAGCAGCGCGGCGTGGATGCTTCAGAATTTACCAGCTGGGGTTTTGGGCTGCATGATGACATGCTGCTGGAACAGGCCCGCATCGTACTGCGTGAGCATGACGGCAAGCGTGCACCGTTCAACCTCACCCTGATCACGCAAGACAACCACTTCCCGCGCGGGATACCTTCGCCCCGTTGCCGCGATGATGAAAAGCAGGGCGGATTTGCCGGCGCCTTCCACTGCAACTCGCGTTTTCTCGCGAACTTTGTCACCCATCTGAAAAAGGAAGGCCTGCTGGATAACACCGTCGTGGTGCTGATGGGGGATCATCCATTCATGAACAGCATGAAGCAGAGTCTGCAGTTTCGCGGCGAGCGTCATGTCTATTTCAAGATACTAAGTCCGCTAACGCGTCAGCCCGCACGAAGCACCCTCACGCATTTCGATGTCGCGCCTTCTTTGCTCGATCTGCTAGGCCTGACGGACGGCAAGGACACGCGCTTCGGGCTGGGCATATCGCTGTTCTCGGGCATCAGTGCCGAAGACTACGCACAGCATTTGAAGGCCGTGACCAGCGACAGTATTCTGAATAAATCGATGACCTATGAGGCCTTCTGGAAACCCAAGGCTGCCAGCGCCGAGAGTTTCAGGCAGACTTCGGCTTCTCCACCCGCCCCATCAGGAAAAACTCAGGATTAGGCCGCATGCCGATCACATTGGCCATGCGGTTCGAGAGGCCAAAAAATGCCGTGATGCCGGCGATGTCCCAGATATCTTCATCAGCAAAACCCTGCGCGCGCAGCTGCACGTAGTCATCCTCGGTCACTGACGCGGAATCCAGACAGACCTTGATCGCAAAATCGAGCATGGCTTTCTGACGAGGCGTGATATCCGCTTTCCGGTGATTGACAGCGACCTGATCCGCGACCAGCGGGTTCTTCGCATAAATGCGCAGCAGCGCGCCGTGCGCGACCACGCAGTACAGACAATTATTCTTCGCGCTGGTCGCGGTGACGATCATCTCGCGGTCGGCCTTGGTCAGGCTGCCGGTCTCTTTCAGCATCAGCGCATCATGATAGGCAAAGAAGGCACGGAACTCGGCGGGACGGTGCGCGAGCGTCAGAAACACATTCGGCACGAAGCCGGCCTTCTCCTGCACTGCAAGTATCGTGCTTCGGATATCTTCCGGCAGGTCTTTCAGTTCGGGCACGGGGAACTTCGATATCGGCAGGGCCTGGCTCATGGTGTCTCCTGATTATTGTTTTGATGGCGATTCAGCTGTCCCGGGCGAACTGCAGGTGATACAGATGCGCATAGACGCCATTGCGCGTCAATAGTTCGGCATGGCTGCCGCTCTCGGCAATGCGTCCATCCTGCAGCACCACGATGCGGTCGGCATGCTCGATCGTGGACAGTCGGTGCGCGATCACCAGCGTCGTGCGCCCCTTCATCAGCTGATCCAGCGCCGCCTGCACGGCGCGCTCGGATTCGGTATCCAGCGCGGACGTTGCCTCGTCGAGGATGAGGATGGGCGCGTTCTTGTAGATCGCGCGCGCGATCGCCAGCCGCTGCCGCTGGCCTCCCGAAAGCCGCATGCCGTTGTCGCCGATCTGGGTCTGGTAACCATCGGGCAGGCCGGCGATCACGTCCTCCAGATACGCGGCCCTGGCGGCGGCTTCGATACGCACATGATCCGGTGTCGCATCGCCATACGCAATATTGGCGGCGACCGTGTCATCGAACAGCACCACATTCTGGCTGACCATGGCCATCTGCGCGCGCAGGCTGGGCAGTGCGATCTCGCTGATTGGCTGACCATCGAGCAGAATGCGCCCCGAGGCCGGCGCAAAGAATTCCGGCACCAGATTCACCAGCGTGGATTTGCCGCCGCCCGACATACCCACCAGCGCCACAGTCTCGCCGGGCGCGACCGACAGCTGTATGTCGGCCAGCGCAGGCTGGCGCTGGCCGGGATAAGCAAATCCGACGTTCTCGAAATCCAGCCTGCCCTTTGCACGTTCAGCCAATACTTTGCCATTCTCTCTTTCGGGCATCGCATCGATGATGCCGAACACCGTGGACGCCGCCGCCAGCCCGCGCTGCAGAGGGCCATTGACTCCGGCAAGGTGCTTCAACGGGGTCAGCGTCATCAGCATGGCCGTGATGAAGGAAGCAAAACCACCGACTGTCATCTGGCCATCGCCGGCCTGCGACAGCGCGATCATGATGATGACCGACACAGAGAATGAATTGATGAATTGCGTGATGGGCTCAGTGGTGGCCATGGTGCTGGCGGTTTTCAGCAGGAATCGCCGCAGACGTTCAGAACGATCCGTAAAACGCGAAGCCTCATAGCGCTGTCCGCCGAAGATCTTGATTACCTGCTGCGCGCGCATCGCTTCCTCGAGCGTCTGGGTGATCTCGGCGTTCATGTGCTGGTTTTCCTGAATCAGGCGCTTCAGGCGTTTGGCCGTCAGGCGCACGACGAACGCAATCACCGGGCCGAGTGTGATAGTTACCAGCGTCAGCTTCCAGTTCAGCCAGAGCAGGTAGCCGAGCAGGCCGATCACGGTCAGGCTGTCACGAATCAGCACGATCATCACATTGCGAATCATGTCGAGGATCTGATTCACCTCGATCATCATCGCGCTGATCACCTTGCCGGTGGAATTGTCCCGGTAATAGCTGAGCGGCACATCCAGCAGGCGGCTGAACATCTGCTGGCGCAGTGTCGACATCAGCATGCCCGACACGGATGACATCAGATAGCTGGTGGTGAAGGTAGAAAGTCCCCGGACGACGAAGATGCCAACCACGAACACCGGCACCATCCACAAGGAAAAGCTGCGCGTCTCGGAAAACCCTTTGTCGAGCAGCAGCTTCATCATGCTGGCGACCGCCGGCTCGGTAGCGGCGGTGATCATCATCGCGAACAGCGCAACAAGCATGCGCGCAGTGTGAGGCTTCAGCAGGCCAAGAATGCGCGTGAAGGTGGCAGACAGAGTCATCAGTATTCGAACCAGACGTTATCAGGGCTCAGCCAGTCCGACAGCTTTGCGCGCAGCGCATCATCGGCGCGCACGCGCCAGGCATCCGACAGTCGCAGCTCGCCAAGTGCACCGTTTTTTGCGTATTGCACTACGATGGGGCAGGAATCCTGCGCCTGCTGGAAGGGCTCGATCAGTTCGCGCAACCGCTGCGCATCGGCCTGACCATTCATTGAAAGCCGCAAAGCCTTCACGAACGCGGCACGTGCGGTCGCAATATCCATCACGCGCTCTGCCGTGATGCGCAGCCCGCCGGAGAAGCGATCTTCGGAGATCTTGCCCTGCACCGCCAGAAATTCATCTTCCCTGAACAATGCCCGGTGGCTGTCAAAGACTTCGTTGTACACCGTGACTTCCACCTGCGCAGAATTGTCGTCGAGCGTGACGATCAGCATACGCCCGCGCTGTGTCATCTGCGTGCGCAAACCGGAGATGATGCCGGCGATCAGTTTCGGCTCGCGGCCGGGCGACAGATCGGCCAGCCTGGTGCGAGCGAATTTGCGGGCCTCTTCGGCATACGCATTGAACAAATGGCCGGACAGGTAGAAACCCAAGGCAGACTTTTCTTCGGTGAGTTTTTCTTTCTCGCTCCACTCTGGCGCATCGACATACTGCGGACTGTCGTCAAAGCCGCTGTTATCCATGTCGAACAGGCTGACCTGATTCGCCGATGCCTCGGCCTGTTCGGCGCTCTCCATCGCGATACTGACCGATGCCAGCAGCACACCGCGATTCACGCCCAGACTGTCGAACGCGCCCGCCCTGATCAGCGACTCAATGGTGCGACGGTTGATCTGGCGCTTGTCGACCCGGCGGGTGAAATCGAACAGGTCTTTGAAAGGTCCGTCCTGCCGCGCCGTGATGATGGCCTCGATCGCGTTCTGTCCGGTGCCCTTGATCGCACCCAGACCATAGCGTATGCGGTCGGCCTGCTTGCCCGGATCGGCCACCGGCGTGAAACGATAGACCGACAGATTGATATCCGGCGGCAGCAGCGTCAGTCCGCAGGTGACCAGCGCGTCCTCGACCAGCACCTTGATCTTGTCGGTGTCATCCATCGCGAGCGACAAGTTGGCCGCCATGAATGCTGCCGGGTGATGCGTCTTCAAATAAGCCGTGTAGTAGGACAGCAGCGCATACGCGGCGGCGTGCGACTTGTTGAAGCCGTAGCCGGCGAACTTTTCCATCAGGTCGAAGATCTCGTCGGCCTTTTGCTCGGTAAGTCCGTTCTTTGCGGCGCCATCGCGGAAGATCTGCCGGTGCTCGGCCATTTCTTCAGGTTTTTTCTTGCCCATCGCACGGCGCAGCAAATCCGCGCCGCCGAGCGAATAGCCGCCTATCACCTGCGCCATCTGCATCACCTGCTCCTGATAGACCATGATGCCGTAGGTCTCGGAGAGGATCGCTTCCGTGCGCGGATCGGGATAATCGAATTTCTCGCCGTGCTTGCGGCGGCAGAAATCCGGGATCAGGTCCATCGGGCCGGGACGGTACAGCGCCACCAGGGCGATGATGTCTTCAAAGCGGTCGGGGCGCGCATCTTTCAGCATGCCCTGCATGCCGCGGCTTTCAAGCTGGAACACGGCGACGGTCTTGGCCTGTGTCAGCAGCTGATAGGTGGCGCGGTCATTCAGCGGCAGGGCATCGAGGCTGAAGTCGGCCAGCGCCGGATCCAGCTGCCGGATGTAGCGCACTGCGCGATCCAGAATTGTGAGCGTGGTCAGGCCGAGGAAGTCGAACTTCACCAGACCGATGGCTTCGACATCATCCTTGTCATACTGCGACACCACGCCGCCATCGGTGCCCTGTGTGTACAGCGGGCAGAAATCCGTCAGCTTGCCGGGCGCGATCAGCACGCCGCCGGCATGCATGCCGACATTGCGCGCGATGCCTTCGACCTGCTGCGCGAGTTCGAGCAGCTGGCGGACTTCTTCTTCATTGTCGCGCCGCTCTTTGAGCAATGGCTCCTCTTCCAGCGCATCGGCAATCGTCACCAGCTTGCCGGGCTTGAAAGGAATCAGCTTGGAAATGCCATCGCAGAAGTTGTAGCCGAAATCCAGCACACGACCCACATCGCGCACCGCGCCTTTGGCGGCCATGGTGCCAAAGGTCGCGATCTGTGACACCGCATCCTTGCCGTAGCGTTCTTTCACGTACTGGATAACGCGGTCGCGGCCTTCCTGACAGAAATCGATATCGAAGTCCGGCATCGACACGCGATCAGGATTCAGGAAGCGCTCGAACAGCAGGTTGTACTGCAGCGGATCGAGATCCGTGATCGACAGCGCATACGCTACCAGCGAGCCCGCTCCCGATCCGCGACCCGGCCCGACCGGCACGCCATTGTGCTTGGCCCACTGAATGAAGTCGGCGACGATCAAGAAGTAGCCCGGAAAACCCATCTTGATGATGGTGTCCGTTTCAAATGTCAGGCGTGACTCATAGCGTTCACGCGCGGCTTCGCGCTGCTGCTGATCCGGATACAGCTGCGCGAGACGCAGCTCAAGACCTTCTTTTGCCTGAGCGACGAGGAAATCCGCAATGCTCATGCCCTCCGGCGTGGGGAAGTCCGGCAGCTGCGCCTTGCCCAGCGTGAGGGACAGATTGCAGCGCTGCGCGATGGCGACGCTGTTGGCCAGCGCTGCCGGAAGATCCGCAAACAGCTCAGCCATCTCGGCCTGCGTCTTGAAGTATTGCTCTTGCGTGAAGCGTTTCACGCGGCGCGTGTTAGCAAGGATCTCGCCTTCGGCGATGCAGCTGCGCGCTTCGTGCGCGGTGAATTCTTCCGCACGCAGGAACTGCACCGGGTGCGTGGCCACGACCGGCAGCTGTAACTTCGCAGCGAGCTGGGTGGACTGACGCAGCAAACCCTCAAGGCGCGGATTGCCGTTGCGCTGCACCTCGAGGTAGAAATGTCCGGGAAAGATGTTTGCCCAGCGTGTCGCGCAGCGCTCGGCCAGCGCGAAGTTGCCGTTCTCGAGCGCCATGCCGATATCGCCCAGCTGAAAACCGGACAGCGCAATCAGGCCGCTTTTGTTCTGCAGCGCCTCCAGCCATTCGATGCGCACCTCGGCACGGCCGCGATGCTGGTTGGCCAGCCAGGCCTGTGACAGCAGTTCGCACAGCTGCAAGTAACCATCGTGATTTTTTGCCAGTAGCAGCAGCCGGAACGGTTTCTCACGGTCGTCGTCGTTGGTGATCCAGACATCGCAGCCGATGACGGGCTTGACGCCCTTGCCGCGCGCCTCTTTGTAGAACTTCACCATACCGAACAGGTTGCTCAGATCGGTGACGGCAACGGCGGGCTGACGGTCGGCGGCTGCAGCCTTGACGAGTTCATCGATGCGCACCAGCCCGTCGGCGATGGAAAACTCGGAATGCAGTCGGAGGTGGATGAATTGCGGTGCGGTCATGGGCGTATTTTACCCGCTGGGAACCCCCTTCAGGACGCGCTGGACCACGAACCTGCAACTGCTTCGCGAGCGGCATTTTGCGGCGCTTATAATGTCGGTATTCGCTGAATCTTGCCGGGTATTGCCATGCAGTCCACACCTTCCACATCGCCGATTGTCAACATCTCCGCTTACAAATTTGTAACGTTCGACGACACCGTCGAGCAGCGCCCGCGCTTTCAGGCGATTTGCACGGAACTGGCACTGAAAGGGACGATCCTGCTGTCGCCGGAAGGCATCAACATGTTCCTGGCCGGCTCGCGCGAGGCGATCGACGGCTTCTTCCGCTGGCTGCGCAATGATCCGCGATTTGCCGATATGACGTGGAAGGAAAGCTACTCCGGGAAACAGCCGTTCAACCGCATGCTGGTGCGCTTAAAGCGCGAAATCATCACGATGAAGCATCCGCTGATCAGGCCCGAACAGGGTCGTGCACCGGTGGTGACCGCGCCAGTGCTCAAGCGCTGGCTGGATCAGGGCCATGATGACGACGGTCGTCCGGTGGTGATGGTCGATACCCGCAATGCGTTTGAAGTTGATGTCGGCACCTTCGAGAGCACCATCGACTACCGCATCGAGAAATTCAGCGAGTTCCCCGAGGTGATCGAAAAGCACCGCGCTGAACTGAGCGACAAAACCGTCGTCACTTTCTGCACCGGCGGCATACGCTGCGAAAAGGCTGCGATCCACATGCAAAACGTCGGCTACGAGCATGTGTACCAGCTTGAGGGTGGCATCCTCAAGTACTTCGAGGAAGTCGGCGGCGCACACTACAAGGGCGATTGCTTCGTATTCGACCATCGCACCGCGCTGAGTCCGGCGCTGGAAGAAACCGCCACCCGTCAGTGCTTTGCCTGCCGCGCCGTGGTTACGCCGCGCGAGCAGCTCTCGCCGCTGTATGTCGAAGGCGTCTCCTGCCCGCATTGCGCGAAGGTAGCGCAGGCCGCTTAGTCCGCACATGCGGCAAACGATGTCTGATCCTTCTGCGATTGACTCAAACGCCTCTGCCCACGCGCAACGCCGCATCGCGCATCTCGATATGGATGCGTTCTATGCCTCCGTCGAACTGCTGCGCTATCCTGAACTGAAAGGCTATCCGGTCGTCATTGGCGGTCGCTCACGGCATCAACCCGTGCAGCGCAATGATGGTACGCATGACTTTGCGCGTCTGCGCGACTACGCAGGCCGGGGCGTGGTGACCACCTCGACCTATGAAGCCCGTGCGCTGGGCGTATTTTCTGCGATGGGCATGATGAAGGCCGCAAAGCTCGCGCCTGATGCTTTCCTGCTGCCTGCAGATTTCGACGCCTACCGGCACTATTCGCGCCTGTTCAAGCACGCTGTGGCGAGCATTGCCCCCGTGATTGAAGATCGTGGCATTGACGAGATTTACATTGATCTGACGGATATCGATGAAGACAGCCATGCGCTGGCAATGCGCATCAAGCAGGCGGTGCACAAGGCCACGGGCCTCAGCTGTTCGATCGGCATCGCACCGAACAAATTGCTGGCGAAGATATGTTCAGAGCTGGACAAGCCCGATGGCATCACGCTGCTGCAGCTATCCGATCTCAGGCAGCGGATCTGGCCGATGGGCGTTCGGAAGATCAATGGCATTGGCCCCAAGGCCGGCTCGAAACTGGAAACACTGGGCATACACACCATTGGTGAACTGGCGGCCGCGGATCCCGGCTGGCTGATACAACAGTTCGGCCGCAGCTATGGCGATTGGCTGCATCAGGTTGCGCATGGCAGAGATGAACGCCCTGTCGTCACCAGCTCGGAACCGAAATCTATCAGCCGCGAGACAACATTCGAACGTGATCTTCACGCCCGACATGACAGAGACAAGCTGTCGGAGATTTTTACCAGCCTGTGCGTGCGCGTCGCCGGCGATTTGCAACGCAAGGCCTATGTCGGTCGCACGGTCGGCATCAAGCTTCGGTATGAAGATTTTCGGACGGTCACGCGGGATATCACCATCGATACCGCGACCGATGACGCTATGGAAATCCGGCGCGCCGCCGGGGAGTGTTTGAAACGCGTAATGCTGGACAAGCGGCTCAGGCTGCTGGGAGTGCGGGTGGGCACGCTGTCGAAAAAATCCGACCGACCTCAGCCTCCGGCTCCGGTTCAGTCTGAGCTTCTGCTTGGCTGATCAGTTGACCTGCAGATCGACAACGATATTACCCCGTGTCGCATTTGAGTACGGACATATCTGGTGCGCGGCATCGGCCAGTTCCCGTGCCTGATCGTGCCCCATGCCCGGCAGATGGATATGCATTTTTACGGCAAGCCCGAAACCACCTGTCACGGGTCCGATCATGACGCTTGCATCGATACTCGCGTCGACCGGCAGGCTGATCGACCTCTGGCCCGCCACGTGTTTTAACGCACTCATGAAGCAGGCCGAATAACCCGCAGCGAACAATTGCTCAGGATTGGTGCCTTTGCCATCCCCGCCCATTGCCGTCGGCAACGCAAGCCTTACCTCCAGCAATTTATCGTCCGTCACGGAGTGGCCATAACGACCGCCGGTGGTGTGGGCGCGCGCAGTGTAGAGAACATTGTCAAGCAAGATAGGCATGGCGCAGTTATGTTTTATTTAAGAAGGCTGAAACTATACGAGGACAAGGGATCGTCAGGCAGCGGATAATTGCACCTCTTTTGCGCTAACGCAGATTTTTTAGCGGGAATGTTTTGTCATACATCGGACGATTCGCGCCCTCGCCCACGGGCCCTTTGCATGCCGGATCGCTGGTCGCAGCGCTGGCCAGCTATCTGGACGCGCGTGCGCATCAGGGCCAGTGGCTGATCCGCATCGAGGACATCGACGAGGCACGTACCGTGCCTGGCGCAGCCGAAGACATCATCGCGACCCTGCATGATTTCGGCATGCACTCCGATGCAGAGATTCTCTGGCAGAGCATGCGAAAAACACGTTACGAACAAGCTTTCGAGCGTCTCGGCAATCTCGCCTATCCCTGCAGCTGCAGCCGCAAGGAAATCGCCGACTCGCGTATCAGCCTCGCCCCGGATGGCGCGGCAATTTATCCGGGCACCTGCCGTCACGGACTGGCGCCCGGACGTCTGCCTCGCGCATGGCGATTGCGTGTGCCTGAGCCAGGAAGCCCGTACGACCTGATCGACATCGATGATCGCTGGCAGGGGACTATTCGTGAAAGTTTGTCGGCGAGCGCTGGGGATTTCGTGCTCCGACGTGCCGATGGTTACTGGGCCTATCAGCTCGCGGTGGTGGTGGACGACGCAGAACAAGGGGTGACCGATGTGGTGCGCGGCGCCGACCTGCTGGAATCGACCGCGCGTCAGGTGTATCTGCAACGACTGCTGGGCTATCCGACGCCCCGCTATCTGCACGTGCCGGTCATCACCAACGAGAACGGAGAAAAGCTCTCCAAACAGACCGGTGCCGTGGCGCTGGATCGTTCGCGCCCGGTTCAGGCACTGATCAGCTCGGCAAAAGCGCTGGGGCTGGATGTGTCACCCGCCAACGATACGCTGCAGGCGTTCTGGCGGGCTGCCGTCCCCGTATGGGCGCGGCGCTTTGGCATACGCTAGAGGGTGTTATGCACCCAAAAGGAACCCTGTCAAAAAATCAGGCCTTGCGCACACCACCCAGAAGCGCAGCGCGTTTCGGTGGCTGGGCGTTCTTGCCGGATTTGGAAAGCACGGGTTCGGCCTTCGGCTCGGCTGGCTGACTGGGTTCGTAGGGCTTCAGGAACCACGGATCGACTTTTTCCTTGCGCAGCTGAGCAGCGCGATCGCTTCGCCGCTCGGTGCGATCATGACGGCCATGACGCTCACCACGCTCACCACGCTCATAACGGTCACCCCGATCACTCCACTCGCCCCGGTCGCGCTCACCGTAGCGCGAGGCCCGTCCGCTGAAGCCTTCAATCGGCACCGGCACGAGTTTTTGCTTGATCAGCTTTTCGATATCGGCCAGCAGCCGCGCATCTTTGTCCGAATACAGCGACCATGCATCGCCGGAGGCGCCGGCACGGCCGGTGCGGCCGATGCGGTGAACGTAATCTTCCGCGTTGTATGGCAGATCGTAATTGATCACGCAGGGCAGCTCGGCAATGTCCAGTCCGCGCGCCGCGACATCAGTGGCAACCAGTACATCGATGCTGCCATTCTTGAAGGCTTCCAGCGCGGCCATACGCTCGTTCTGCGTCTTGTCGCCATGAATGGGAGCGGCCTTGATGCCCTGACGCTCCAGTTCGCGCGAGAGCCGCGATGCGCCGATCTTGGTGTTCGAGAACACCAGCACCTGCTTGAGCTCGCGCTCGCGCAGCAGATGCACAACGGCATCGCGCTTGGATTCTTCATCGACCTTGTAGATCACCTGCGACACCCGATCTGCAGTCGCATTGCTGCGGGCGACTTCAATCAGCACCGGATTGGTCAGGAAGCTGGCGGCCAGCTTTTTGATCTCGGGTGAGAACGTCGCCGAGAACATCAGGTTTTGGCGCTTCTTGGGCAGCAGGTTGATGATGCGCTGAAGGTCAGGCAAAAAGCCCATGTCCAGCATGCGATCCGCCTCATCCATGATGAAGATCTGTGTCTGCGACAGGTTGAGTACCTTTTGCTGCACATGATCAAGCAGGCGGCCGGGCGTAGCGATCAGGATCTCGACACCGGAGCGCAGCGCCGCGGTCTGCGGCGCCATATCGACCCCGCCAAAGACGACGGTCGATCGCAGTGGCGTGTGCCGCGAGTAGGCCTTCACGTTGTCAGCCACCTGATCTGCAAGCTCGCGCGTGGGGGTCAGGACCAGCGCGCGCACCGGATGGCGTGCGGGCGATGCGCTGGTGTTTGCATGTGCGAGCAGCTGCTGGATGATGGGCAGAGAAAAGCTTGCGGTCTTGCCGGTCCCGGTCTGTGCCGCGCCCATGACGTCGCGTCCTTGCAGCACGACCGGAATGGCCTTGGCCTGAATCGGCGTGGGATGGACATAGCCTTGGTCGGCGAGTGCCTGCAGTACAGGCGGGGCAAGGCCGAAATCTTCAAATCGGGGAAGGGCGGCCTGCGTGTCAGCGGTGGGCTGAGAGGTATTGAGTTCGGTCATTCGTTGGATTCGGTTTAGCGCAAGAGTATAGCACTCGCCAGCTGCCCGACTCGGCCTTTTCGGGTGCTAAGGGATTGATTCGAAAGGATTCCCGGAGTTCGGGATGACGGTTATCCGGACAAAGGGCCGTTTAGCGCGCGTCGCTGCCCAGAGATCGGACCAGGAGAAATACTTTATTTGACAACGGCAGCTGGCAGGGTTCCGTGGAAACCCCGCCGGGTTCGCTGCTGCGCGGCCCCGGAATGAGTGCATAACACCCTCTGAGCGAGCGACTGTCCTTGTCGCGAAGCCGGTCAGCCGATGATGGCCGCGAGATTGCGCGCCATCAGCGCCTGCTGCGCCGATCGGATGGCGCGCTTCTTGTCTTCTACCGACATCAGCCCGGAAAACAAATTCTCTTCATTCGCCGGGTCGGCAAGATCTTCGAGCAGCGGATTGAAATCGCGCTGGGCGATTTTGCGCAGCATGTGCATGAAGTTGTTGTGCAGATTGTCGTTCTTCGGCTTGACGTCAGACAGCAGCTTGAACGGCACCAGAAAATCGACATACAGTGCGGGCGCTTTGATCTCATGCTGCTGGAACCAGGCTTTCAGCAGCCGCGTCTCACGACCCCTGCCCGCCTCCAGCACCTGCTCGACATGCCGAACCAGATTCGTCTGCAGCAGGCTGTTGTCATCGGAGCGATAGAGCACGTGATCATCCGTATGCCCGGCGAGCAGGCGCGCGGGAAAGACGTCAATATCCAGACCGTTCTGCCGGATGCGAAGCGCCATCCCATGCTTGGTCACCCGCGGATAGCGCCCGATCAGGTAGCCGTACAGTGACTCGTAGCTCGAACGTATGCCGCCCGCATTGCGATGGAGATCATTGGACAGCAGCAGCAACAGCTTCACGTGGGACGAGCGGGGTGTGGAGGTCTGCCGGGCATGAGAGCCCACGTCCCGCAACGCCACAAAAAACGACTGCGCCCAGTCCATCAGGTCTGAACCCAGCTTGAGCACACGCGCGGACTGTCCATCCGGCTGCGGCGCAGGCAGGTGGCGGTCGATGATGTCCTGCAGGTAGGGTTCGAGGTTTTTGGTCATGGGCGCGCCGCTTCTCGGGGAAAGAGAGTCGTCAGCCTGATAAATCGGAAGTGGGCGGGGGTTTCTGAAGAGCCGGGACAGCGAATTACCCCACAAAAATATCCAAAATGCAATTTTGCGTGACGATTGACAGTAGCAATTGACAGCAAAACGAATTGGGCTAAACTAACTGGACTTAGTTTATAAGGAGTTTCTTATGTACGTGGTTAACATCCATGAGGCAAAAACACACTTATCGCGCCTGATTGATCGAGCTTCCAAAGGAGAGCCCTTCGTGATCGCCAAAGCAGGCAAACCCATGGTCAAGGTGGGGCCTGTTGAAGCACCCACCGAAAAAAAAATACGGCGAACTGGCTTCCTGGCGGGACAAATTTCGGTCCCAGATGATTTCGACACCATGGGCGCAAAGGAAATCGAAGAACTTTTCGAGAAAAAATCGTGAACCTGCTGCTCGACACCCACCTGCTGCTTTGGGCTGCAGGTAGTCCAGAGCATCTGCCAAAGACTGCAAAAAAACTGATCGAAGACGCTGATAATTCTTTGTATTTCAGCGCCGCTAGCATTTGGGAAATTGCGATAAAACGCAGCTTGGGCCGCACTGATTTCTCGGTTGACCCCAGACTATTCAGGCGCGGATTGCTCGACAATGGCTACCTGGAAATTCCCGTCACCAGCGAACATGCAATCACGGTTGACTCCCTGCCGATTCATCACAAAGACCCTTTTGATCGGCTACTGATTGCACAATCAATCAACGAAGGTGCACTGCTGCTGACGGCGGATTCGCAGATAGGAAGATACGAAGGTCCCATCAAGCTGGTTTGAAAATAAAAACGCCACAGTGGCGACCACTGTGGCGTTTTATCTGGTGGGCCCCCCGTGAGTCGAACACGGCACCAACGGATTATGAGTCCGCTGCTCTAACCAAGCATGAGCTAGGGGCCCGAAATGGTTGATACACAACAGCGAGATTTTATCTCGTGAAAGGCGGGGCGGCGAGGGGTTAACCCCGGCCGCCCTGCTTTTCCGTTGCATCAGCTGCCTTCGAGGAAGCTCTTCAGCTTGTCGGAACGGGACGGGTGGCGCAGCTTGCGCAGTGCCTTGGCCTCGATCTGGCGGATGCGCTCGCGGGTGACATCGAACTGCTTGCCGACCTCTTCCAGCGTGTGGTCGGTCGACATCTCGATACCGAAGCGCATGCGCAGCACCTTGGCCTCGCGGGGGGTCAGCGAGTCCAGCACGTCCTTGACCACGCCACGCATCGAGGCATGCAGCGCCGCATCGGCGGGTGCAAGGGTGTTGTTGTCCTCGATGAAGTCGCCCAGATGGGAGTCGTCATCATCACCGATGGGCGTCTCCATGGAGATGGGCTCCTTGGCGATCTTGAGGATCTTGCGGATCTTGTCCTCGGGCATTTCCATCTTCAGCGCAAGCGTTGCCGGATCCGGCTCAGCGCCCGTCTCTTGCAGGATCTGGCGCGAAATGCG
>JACCDH011718162.1_pt1 | contig 55984 bp, 53 predicted proteins | sample 7442481 | NCBI WGS metagenome assembly JACCDH01 (sample SAMN15323433, study PRJNA562643) | freshwater metagenome | isolation source: river surface water | place: USA:Blue River Watershed | collected 2017-08-15
GCCTTGGGTTTTTCCGCGATCAGTCGCTTGATCTCATCGGCCGGGACGTGGCCCTCCAGCGCATATCCGTCAATCACGGCCGTGTGGCAGGAGGCCAGCGCGCGCGGCACGCCATACTTTTCCCGGTAGGGCTCGGTTCCCGGCACATCATTCGCCACCACCGCAAAACCGTTTTGCTCGAGATGCGCTATCCAGTCCTTGCAGCAGCCGCAGCCGGCTGTCTTGTAAACGGTAATCTGGGGCTTGCCGGCGGCGAGCAGTCGGGTGGGCAGCAGCGGCAGGGTCGCGCCGGCCAGCAAGACCGTCATCAGGTGTCGGCGGGTCGTGTTCAGGTGGTGCTTCATGGTCGATGGCCTCGCGTTGGGGTCGGGTTGCACGGTGCTGTCAGCGCAGATAAAGACTGCGGATGCGGTGAATGATCGCAGAAGTCGATCTCGCGTGCACGACCTCCAGTGACAGCACGGGTATGCCCAGCTGGTGCGCCAGCCGCCCCTCGGCGGTGGACTGCACGTTGTAGTCGCCGCCTTTGATGTAGATATCAGGACGCACCCGTTCCAGCACGTGCGCCGCTGTGTCTTCGTGAAAGCAGGTGATCAGCGTCGTGGATTCGAGCGCGGCGAGAACGGCCATGCGGTCGTCGCAGGTATTGAGCGGCCGGCCCGGCCCCTTGCGCAGGCGCCGCGCTGAGGCATCGGTGTTCACAGCGACCAAGAGGGATGCGCCCTGCTCGCGCGCCTGTGCCAGATAGCTGACATGCCCCCGGTGCAGCAAGTCGAACACGCCATTGGTCATCACCAGCGGACGCGGCACACCGGCGACGCGCTCAGGCAGTGCTTCAGAGGGACACAGCTTCTGTTCGAATGGAATCATGCGGCGGGGCAGTTGCCCGCCGCAGATCAGGCCGGGGCTTGCGCCTGAGGAGTGAGACGGGCAGCGGCTTCTTTCCGGTAGCGGTTGAGGTCTTGTACAGACTCGAAGCTACGCTCGAACAGCAGTGACAGGTTGTGCAAGATACGATCGACGACTTTCTTTTCCCATTCGCCGTCAAAGCGTATCTGTTTATCCAGCCAGGCCTCCAGCCATTGCGGGTCGGGCAAGCGGCTCTGCACCGTGTCATTCGGATACAGCGCCTGATTCACATGCAGGTTGGTCGGGTGCAGTGGCTTCTCTGTGCGCCGCGCCGAGGCCATCAATACGCCAATCTTGGCAAAGGCAGCACGGGCGGTGTCACCCACTTCGGCCAGCGCCTTTTTCATGTAGCGCAGGTAAGCGCCGCCATGGCGCGCCTCGTCCTGGCTGATGATCTTGTAGATGTGCTTGATGACCGGCTCGGTATGCCAGTCGGCGGCGCAGCGGTACCAGTGATTCAGACGGATCTCGCCGCAGAAATGCAGCATCAGCGTTTCCAGCGGCGGCGCAGGATCGAATTCGAAGCGCACATGATGCAGCTCTTCTTCGGTCGGCACCAGATCGGGACGGAAGCGGCGCAGATACTCCATCAGCACCAGCGAGTGCTTCTGCTCTTCAAAGAACCAGACCGACATGAAGGCGGAAAAATCGCTGTCATTGCGGTTATCGCGCAAGAACATCTCGGTGGCCGGCAGCGCCGACCACTCGGTGATCGCGTTCATTTTGATGGTCTGTGCCTGCTCGTCAGTGAGCTTGCTGGCATCGAAACTGTCCCATGGAATATCGGTTTCCATGTTCCAGCGGACTTGCTCAAGCGATCGAAAAAGTTCTGGGTACAACATGTGAGCGCGCAAAGTTAATTAACCGCAAGATTTTACCAACAAAGAATGACCGTTCGATTGCCAAGCAGAGCCAAAACCTCGGCAATTCACTGCCGCTCTGGCAGTTTTCCCGCCAATACGCGGCTTAAGATTTCTGTAGAGCAAAATATCAACCGTCCGGTCGGGAAATGACCCACTCCCCGAAAGGTGGACAAACGACGGACGTTCTTCCGACAAGCCCCGGCTCCTCCTCAGACCGTCGTCCGGCACCAAACGCTCAGAGCGACTCGAGATTTTTCAGGATCTGTGCAGCCCGCTGCGCGATGCCTGCCCGGTCTTCCTCGCTCAGTTTTTGCAGGTTCTTTGCCATCAGCGCCGTGCGCGGATTGGCCGCGAGGGTTGTTTCGTGCCGCGCAATGAAGTGCCAGTACAGCGTCGTATACGGGCATGCGGCATCACCGCTGCGCCGGGCCGGGTCGTAACGGCAGCCGCTGCAGTAGTTGCTCTGCCGCCCGATATAGGCGCCGCTCGCGACATAGGGCTTGCTGGTGAACCGGCTGCCGCAGGCATGCAGCGCCATGCCGGCGGTGTTGGGCAGCTCCACCCATTCGATCGCATCAACATAGATCGCCAGAAACCAGTCGGCTACCTGCTGCGGCGACAGCTCAGCCAGCGTCGCAAAATTCCCGATCACCATCAGCCGCTGAATGTGATGCGCATAGCCGAGCGCGAGCGTCTGCTTCAGGCTGTCGCGCATGCAGGCCATCTGCGTCTCGCCGGTCCAGAACCAGCCGGGCAAGGCGCGCTGATGCCCGAAATGATTCGCCGCTTTCAGGCCCGGCATATCCAGCCAGTACATGCCGCGAATGAACTCGCGCCAGCCCAGTATCTGGCGGATGAAACCCTCGGCGCTCTCCAGTGACACGCGCCCTTGCTTGTACGCGGCCTCGGCAGCGGCGATCACTTCGCGTGGATCAAGCAGGTGCAGGTTCAGCGCGGCCGACAGCAGCGAGTGCCAGCCCATCGGCGTGTCGGTCCACATCGCATCCTGATAGGTGCCGAAGTTCGCGAGCCGATGTTCGATGAACACGTCCAGCGCCTGCAGCGCCTGTTCACGGTTGACCGGCCAGCCGAACTGATCGAGCTGCCCCGGATGATCGGGAAAATGCTTCTCCACCAGCGCCAGCACCTCGCGGGTTACGGCGTCGGGCTCGAACCAGGCGGGCGGAGGAATATCGCCGGGCCCGGTGCGCTTGGGATAAGCGCTGCGATTCTCGGCATCGAAATTCCACTGCCCGCCGACCGGCTCATTGCCCGCCATCAGCACCTGATACTGGCGGCGCATCACGCGATAGAAGAACTCCAGCCGCAGCTCTTTCTTGCCTTTCGCCCACTGCGAGAACTCGGGGCGACTGCACATGAAGTGGGTATCGTCCAGCAACTGCAACGAAATACCCTCCTCTCTGCAGACATCTTCGATGATCTGCAGCATTCGCCATTCGCCCGGCTCGACCACGCGCAGCGCCTGCGGACGGTGGCGTCTGAGCGCCAGACGCAAGCGATCGGCGACATCGGGCGGCGCAGGATCATCGAGCTGCAGATAGTCGAACGGCCAGCCGCGCGCCGCGACGCCATTCGCGAAGTGGCGCATCGCCGAGAGAAAGATCGCAATCCGCGCCTTGTGCGACCAGACGGCAGTCGCCTCGCCGGTCGCCTCGATCATCAGCACGACATCCTGCGCAGGGTCGAAACCCTCGAGCGCCGGGCTGGTGAAGCTCAGCTGATCGCCCAGCACCAGAACAAGGTTACGCATCAGCGGTGACTCCGATCTTCAAAAAGCAAACACTTACTGCTCGGGAAAAGCAATGCCGGTATGAAAAATTGCTGTTTCAGCAAATCAGAAAACAATATATTGCGCAGGGTCACTATTCTGTCCGGAATGCGCTAGAATGACCACGGAGTTTAAATTAAAACTTTTTGGTATTCCAGCGATGATCCGACTTCACACAGCCGCCATTCGTCAGTGCCTGATCGCTCTCTCACTCGTTCTGGGTGGGATGATGACCGGTGTTCCTGCGCCCGCCGCTGCCAGCGAATGCCCGGCACTGCTCAACCACAAGTTCAACCGCCTGCAGGATGACTCCCCGCAAAACCTCTGCCAGTACAGCGGCAAGGTGGTGCTGGTCGTGAATACCGCAAGCTACTGCGGATTCACCTCGCAGTACGAGGGATTGGAAAAGCTCTACGCGAATTACAAAGACAAGGGACTGGTGATCCTCGGCTTTCCCTCCAACGACTTCAGTCAGGAGCCGGGCAATAACAAGGAAATCGCCGACTTTTGCTACAACACCTATGGCGTGAAATTCCCCATGTTCGCGAAGACCTCGGTCAAGGGCAAGGAAGCCAATGCGCTGTTCGCCGCATTGATCAAGGCCGGCGCAAAAGCGCCGTCGTGGAACTTCAATAAATACTTGATCGATCGCGAGGGCAAGCTGGTCGCGAGCTACGGCAGCACCACTCGCCCGGATGAAAAGACATTTGTCGGCGCGCTGGAAAAAGCGCTGGCAGCACAGTAATAAAAGAGGCTTTATCAAAATGAGCGTCGCGGAGCGATGCTCTCGCTGGCAAGACGGCACCAACGCAGCCAGCGGCGTTTTGACAGAGCATCAGGTTTCTGCTGCGATGCCTCCCGGCCTGGTCCGGTGGCACGCTCGGGGCGATCTTCCCCCAACCCGTATTTCTCCCCGACGGGCGTCGCAGCATTTTTATTTCGTCGTCACGCAGTAGCGAGTAACGCACACGGTCTGGAAAGCGCATGAAGATTGCAGTTATTGGCTCAGGCATTTCCGGACTCTCCGCGGCGTGGCAGCTGTCGCGAGACGGACATGAAGTCTCGCTGTTCGAAGCAGGCCGCTACTTTGGCGGCCACACGAACACCGTCGATGTCACGCTGGACGGCATCACGCACGGTGTCGATACCGGTTTCCTCGTCTTCAATCACCGCACCTATCCGAATCTGGTTCGCCTGTTCGACGAGCTGGACGTGCACACCACGGCCAGCGATATGTCGTTTGCCGTCAAGCTGCCGCTGGCCAACGGTCGCTGGCTGGAATGGGCCGGATCGAATCTGGATACCGTATTCGCACAGCGCCGCAACCTGTTCAGCCCGCGCTTTCTGCGCATGATCTCGGACATCCTGCGCTTCAATCGCCAGACGACCGAGATGGCGCAGAGTGAAGGCGCGCTGGAGTCGATTTCGCTGGGCGCCTTCCTTCAGCAGCACGCGTACAGCGCCGAGTTTCGCGACTGGTATCTGCTGCCGATGGCGGGCTGCATCTGGTCATGCCCGACGGAGCAGATGCTCGCGTTCCCGCTGGCGACCTTCGTGCGCTTCTGCCACAACCACGGTCTGATACAGGTGAACAACCGCCCCCAGTGGTACACGGTGACCGGAGGCGCAAAGCACTATGTGCAGAAGCTGCTGCCCGCGATAGCGAACAAGTTCCTTGCCACGCCCGTGCGCTCGGTGACGCGCGGCGACACCGGCAGCGGCGCGCAGGTTCGCGTGACGACGGAGGCGGGCGAACAGACGTACGATCACGTGGTGCTCGCCTGTCACAGCGATCAGAGTCTCGCCATCCTGTCTGATGCCAGCGCCGCCGAGCGCAAGCTGCTATCCGCCGTCCGCTACCAGCCCAATCATGCGGTGCTGCATACCGACGAGCGCTGCCTGCCTTCGCTGAAAAAAGCGTGGTCGGCGTGGAACTATGAAACCTCCGGCGTCGCCGAGCCGCAGGTCTGTGTCCATTACCTGATCAACAAACTGCAGCCACTGCCGTTCCGGCAGCCAGTGATTGTCACGCTCAATCCGGTATCCAACATCGATCCTTCCACTGTGATCGCCGAGTTCGACTATGCGCATCCGGTGTTCGATGCAGCGGCGATTGCGGCACAGCAGGCGCTGCCATCAATACAGGGCTTGCGCAATACCTGGTTTGCCGGCGCATGGACCGGCTATGGCTTTCATGAAGACGGACTCAAGTCCGGCCTTGCCGTCGCAAGCGGCATTGCCGCTTTGACGGACAGCGCGGCATTGAAGCGCGCAGCATAAGGCGACCCCCGGAGGAACGCATGCAAAGGCTACTACCGCGCCCCTTGATCTCTACCGGACAGGTTCGGCACAGCCGCCTGCGCCCGGCCCAGAACACCTTCAGCTATGGCGTGTTCACGCTGATGCTGCCGCTGCGCGCGATCGGCGACGCCGGTTTCGACAGTGCGCTGTGCTCGCGCAATCGTTTCAATCTGATCTCGTTTCACGACCGAGACCATGGCGATGGCAAGACCGCGCTCCTGCCCTGGATCGACGGCCTGCTGACGGCCGAAGGCATCACCGATGCCGACGGCGAGATCTGGCTGCAAACCTTCCCGCGCGTGCTGGGTTATGTATTCAACCCGGTCTCGTTCTGGTTCTGCCACCGCCGCAACGGCGAGCTGCGCGCGATCGTCTGCGAGGTGAACAATACCTTCGGTGAGCGGCACTGCTATCTGCTCGACACCGGCGAGGCCATGCGCTGGGGCGTATCCCTGTCGGCCAAGAAAGTCTTTCATGTGTCGCCCTTCTGCGCCGTCGAAGGCAGCTATCGTTTCCGTTTCATGCGCACCACCCAGCAGGTGGGCGGTGAAGACATCGAACGCATCGTCGCCCGCATCGACTATGACGATGCCCAGGGCCCGCTGCTACTGACAAGCATCTCGGGCAAATTGCAGCCCTTGTCCACCGCCAGTGCGGGCTCGGCTTTCCTCAAACATCCGCTGATGACGCTGGGCGTGATCGCGCGCATTCACTGGCAGGCGCTGAAGCTGTTCATCAAGCGCGTGCCGTTCTTCAGCAAACCTTTGCCACCACCGACTTCTCTGAGCCGATGAACAAACCCCTGTCCCCCTCGCTCGCCCTGAACGATCAGATCGCCGGCAGCTATGCGCAGTCCGGCAAAGCACCCGCGCAAGTGCGCATCGTGCTGCAGATGCTGCGCCAGATGGCGCATGGCGCATTGCGGCTGGAGTGCCCGGATGGCAGCGTGCTGCATTTCGGCGACGACAGCGCACCCGTCACGCTCACTCTGAACAGCTGGGAACCCTGCCTTGCCGCGATGCGCTCGGGCGACATTGGATTCGCCGAGAGCTATATCGCCGGCGAGTGGCAGACGGACAATCTCGCAAAACTGCTGGAGCTGTTCATCCATAACCGCAACGCACTGGAAGCGGCGATCTATGGCAACTGGTGGGGCAGCCTGCTGTACCGGGTGCGCCATCTGTTCAATCGCAATTCGCGCGCCGGCAGCCGCCGCAACATTCACGCGCACTATGACATCGGCAACCGCTTTTACACGCTGTGGCTGGATCCGTCGATGACATATTCCAGCGCTTTGTTCGCGTCACCCGACATGACATTGCAGCAGGCACAGCATGCAAAGTACGAGCGCATCCTGTCCGAAACAGGTGCGCGCGCCGGCGATCACCTGCTCGAAATCGGCTGCGGCTGGGGTGGCTTTGCCGAACTGGCGGCCGCGCGCGGCATGCAAGTTACCGGGCTCACACTGTCCTCCGAACAGTTGGCCTTTGCAGAACAGCGGCTGGCCAACGCGGGTCATGCCGGGCGCACCGAGCTGCGGCTGCAGGATTATCGCGATGTGCGCGGCGAGTTTGACGCGATCGCATCGATTGAAATGTTCGAGGCGGTTGGTGAGCAGTACTGGGACAGCTACTTTGCCTGCATTGCCCAGCGCCTCAAGCCCGGTGGCCGCGCCTGCATTCAGACGATCACGATCGCCGACGACCTGTTCGAGCGCTACCGCAAAGGTACGGATTTCATTCAGCAGTACATCTTCCCCGGCGGCATGCTGCCCTCGCCGGAAGTCTTCCGCGCGCATGCCGAACGCCACGGCCTGACGGTGGTGAACGAGCTGGCCTTCGGGCTCGACTATGCGCGCACGCTCGCGCTATGGGACGCCGACTTCCGCGCACAGGAATCTGAAGTACGCGCCCAGGGCTTTGATGACCGCTTCATCCGCACCTGGCAGTTCTATCTCGCGTACTGCGAGGCAGGCTTCCGCGCGGGCAGCATCGATCTGTTCCAGTTCACCTTGCAGAAGCCGTAAGGATCGCTCCCATGCAGAAAGCCAAGCGGTACGGCTGGCTGCTGATGTTCGCGGCAGCGATGCAGATAGGTCTGGCAGGCGCGGCGCTGGCGCAGACAGCACCGTCGCCATCCATCCGCGCAGCCCTGCCTGACGCGAGTCTGCTGGGCAAAGGCAATTACACCTGGTTCGGCCTGAGCCTGTACGAAGCGCGCCTGTGGACAGACAAGAAAAGCTTTTCGGCAGCGAACTGGTCGGGCAGCAGCCTCGCGCTTGAACTGGTGTATGCGCGCAAGCTGTACGGCGAGCGCATCGCGGTGGCCAGCATCGACGAGATCAAAAAAATGGGCATCGGCAGCCCGTCGCAACACGACGCGTGGCTCGCCGCAATGAAAAAGATTTTCCCGGATGTGGAAGACGGCACGCAACTGACCGGCGTGTATTCGCCCGGACAGCCGACGCGCTTCTTTCGCGATGGCGCGCCCATCGGTGAGGTCAGCGATCCGGAATTCGGGCTCGCGTTTTTCGGCATCTGGCTGCATCCGAAAACCAGCGCGCCCAAGCTGCGCGCGGCGCTGCTGGGCGGCAAGTGAACCGATGAACAACGAACCGGTGAACACAGCAGCATGACCACGGAATCGACATCGCTGAACGCCCGCGCACTGATCGCTTACGGTGTGTTTGCGCTGCCCCTGTCGCTGCTGGCGCTGCCGGTGTATGTGCAGGTACCGCAGCTGTACGCCGGAAGTCTGGGGATGCCGCTGGCGATGGTGGGCACGATCCTGCTGGCGGCGCGTTTGCTGGATGCATTCGCTGACCCTTTGATCGGGCACTGGATGGACCGGGTCGCACCAGCGAAAGGTCATGCCGGCTTCGTGCTGCTGTCGCTGCCCGCGATGCTGGTGGGTTATCTGGCGCTGTTCAATCCGCCAGTGACCGCCAGCGAAGGGCCGATGCTGGGGCTCTGGTTCACGGTCAGTCTGGTGCTGGTGTATCTGGGCTACAGCATGGCGATGATTGCGCATGGCAGCTGGGGCGCCAGTCTCACTCAGCATCGCGGCGAGCGGGCGCGGCTGACCTCGACGCGCGAGGGCTTTGCGCTGGTCGGCGTGATGCTCGCCTCGGCACTGCCGGCGATAGCGGGTCTAAAGGCGCTGATGATCGCCTTCGTGGTGATGCTCGGGCTGGCCACGCTGCTGCTGCTGCGCGCCGCGCCACGCGCCTCGGTCAGGCCCGCCGGCGAAGGCCACTGGCGCGAGATGCTCTCGCCGCTGCGCGAGGCGCGCTTCCGCTGGCTGCTGGCCGTGTTTGCCGTCAATGGCATCGCGGCGGCGATACCGGCCACGCTGTTTTTGTTTTTTGCGAGCGACAGGCTGCAGCTGCCCTCGCAAGCCGGACTGTTCCTGGTCGCGTATTTCGTGTCGGCAGCGATTGCCTTGCCGGTCTGGGCAAAGACCAGCGCCGCGATCGGCGAATCCCGCGCCTGGCTGATCGCGATGCTGCTGTCGGTGGCAGTGTTTGTCTGGACGACGCAGCTGGAGGCCGGTGCGCTGCTGCCATTCGCGCTGATCTGCGTGCTCTCCGGCGTGGCGCTGGGCGCCGATCTCGCGCTACCGCCGGCGCTGCTGGCAGGCGTGATTGCGGCGGCAGGACACAGCGGCGAGCGCGAAGGCGCGTACTTCGGTCTGTGGACCTTCACGACCAAGATGAATCTCGCGCTGGCAGCGGGCATCGCGCTGCCTTTGCTGTCCTGGCTGGGCTATGTGCCGGGACAGCCGAGTGACGAAGGACTGCGCGCGCTGGTGATCGCCTATGCGCTTTTACCTTGCGTGCTGAAACTGGCAGCCGCAGCACTGCTGTGGCGCGCCCCATTGAAGGATGTGTGATGACTACTCACAGGGATGGTACTTATGCTGAGACTCTGCTTGCGAACGCTGCTGTTATCGCTCGCGCTGCTGATCGCGGGTTGTGGAGCCACGATGACGCCCGCTGACTACGCCGCCGAAAAACCGGCGCTCGACCTGCAAAGCTATTTCAATGGCACGATCGATGCGTGGGGCATGTTCCAGGACCGCTCAGGCAAGGTGATCAAGCGCTTTCGCGTGGTGATGCACTGCCACTGGGAAGGCGACACCGGCACGCTGGATGAAGACTTCACGTATTCGGATGGCACGACACAGAAACGCATCTGGACGCTGAAGAAGCTGCCTGACGGCCGCTACGTCGGCACTGCGGATGACGTCGTCGGCGAAGCCGCCGGACAGACCGGCGGCAATGCGCTGAACTGGAAATATGTGCTCGCGCTGCCCGTGGATGGCAAGGTCTATCACGTGAACTTCGATGACTGGATGTACCTGATGGATGATCAGGTGATGCTCAATCGTGCAGTGATGAGTAAGTTCGGCTTCCGGCTCGGCGAAGTCACGCTCGCTTTCCACAAGAGGGCACCGTAATGCTGCAACGCTTCGACAGCATGGCGCAGTCACTCCCGAAGGCCGCTGATGCGGCGGCTCTGTTCGAGCGGGGCCGCACAATGAATCCGCGCGTGCGCCGCTGGCAAGGCATGCGAGTGTGGGTGATCGGCGCATCGGCGGGCATCGGCGCGGAAACGGCGAAGCTGCTGATGGACAAAGGTGCGCGCGTTGCGCTGTCGGCACGTAACCACGCGGCGCTCGGTGCGCTGGCGGAGAACAACGAACAGACTCTCGTGCTGCCGCTGGATGTCAGCCAGCACGCGGAAGTGCTCGCGGCACGCGACCAGCTGCTGGCCCAGTGGGCGGGCATTGATCTGGTGCTGGTGGTCGCCGGCGCGTACAACGAGATGCGGGTCGACTCGTTTGACATGCAAGTCGTGAACCAGCTGCTCGATGTCAACCTGCGTGGTGTGTTCCACTGCCTCGATGCGGTGCTGCCGACGATGCTCGCGCAGGGACATGGCGGCGTGGGTATCGTGTCGTCCGTTGCCGGGCTCTCCGGGCTGCCGAAGGCGCTGGTCTATGGCCCGACCAAGGCCGCACTGATCAATCTGTGCGAATCGCTGTATTTTGATCTGGGCCCGCGCGGACATCCGGTGTATCTGATCAACCCCGGCTTTGTGGAGACGCGCGCGACGGCCAATAACAATTTCGCGATGCCGGGACTGATCAGTGCGCCGCAGGCCGCGCGCGAGATACTGAGCGGAATGGAGCGCGGTGAATTTCACATTCACTTTCCGCGCCGCTTTACCAACTGGCTGCGCTTTGCGCGTCTGTTACCCTATCGCTGGTATTTTTCTCTGATCCACAAAGTGACTGGCTTATGAGCGATGCCCGACTGCAGCAAGTGATCCGGTTTTTCGAGCAGATCGATGTTTCCAATGTCAGCCACCTTGATCAGATCTATACACCAGACGCCTTTTTCAAAGATCCGTTCAATGAAGTGCAAGGTATCGCCGCGATCACGCGGATTTTCCGGCACATGTTCGAGCAGGTGGACTCTCCAAGGTTTGTCGTGACAAATCATGTGATGCAGGGCGATCAGGCCTTTCTGACCTGGGATTTCCTGTTCCGCATGAAGCGTTTCGCCACCGACGAGCAATGCATACGGGGCGCCACGCATGTCCGGTTTGCGGCAGACGGGCGCGTGAATTTTCATCGGGATTACTGGGACGCCGCCGAAGAGCTCTATGAAAAACTGCCACTGCTCGGCAGTCTGATGCGCGGACTGAAGCGAATGGCGAATCGCTGAACTGAGCCAAGCTGAACTGAGCTGACGACCTCAGTTTTTTTTGGACGTCGTCTTGCGCGCACTGGTGCTGCGCTTCTTTGCTGTCGTCGCGCTGCGCTTGCGGGGCGGTTTTCCCGGCGCTGCCATCGCGGATCCGACGGCCTTGGTGAACTGATCCTGCACCGTATTCCACCACGCCGCCGGGTTCGCAAACTGCGCCGCAAAGGCTGAGGGATCCGGTGAACCCTCTGCTGCAGGGTGGTCAGCCGGCTTCGCAAACGGCGACTCGAACGCGGGCTTGCCATCCTCCGCACCACCGTTCTTTCCGGCATTCGCAAAGCTTTCGCTCATTGATTGCAATGCGCTCAGCGTCGCGCTCTGCACTTCCAGTGTCTGTATCGTACTGCGCAGCATATTCATGTTCATCTGCAGCCAGGACTCGACGGCTTTCAGGTCAGCGATCTGCTTGTTGATCTCATCGGGGGACATCGATGGCATGGCCATGCCCGGAATCTTCATCGCGCCCCAGAAATTGCGGACGAATTCAAGCGTGTCGTTCATCGCGCCGGCGCCCGGCATGCCACCCATGCTGTCTGACATTGTCTGCCTCCCTGACCTCAACGGCTGCGATGGCGATCCGCCCCGCATGCCGGTATGACACAGCGTACCAGATCGCTTCCCCTGCCCGACGAGAAACTGCCCCGGATCCGAGCCGGCGCAAGCTTGTCCCGATGGGTACAAGCCTGCGGCAGGTTTCCGGGGCATCGATCAATCCGCCCGCAAACGTGTGTTGACGAGACACTGGTCACGATGTGATCGCATACACTTACGCAATGCCCGTACGACGCCCACCCTTCCCGTTATTGCCATCGAACCGCAGGCAATGGCTGGCCGCAGGCCTGATCGCGCTGATTGTTCTGGTCCATCTGGCGCTGATCGACTGGGCGAAGGACAGTCTCGCGCTGATACAGGCGCTGGATGAAGAAGACGACCCAGTGATCGTGGAATTGCAGGCGCCAGCCGGGAAGGCTTCGGTGACACCGCCTGCCGCACGCGCAGAAAAGCCGGTGGCGGAGCGTATCGCTCCGATAGTGCCAGCACCGTCAGCCGCGCCAGCGCCAAGCGTCGAACCCGCAGAAAGCACTACGATGGCGGAGGCGCCTCCACCTTCAACGGATGCCACGACCGCGGCGTCATCCGCGCTGCCTCAGCCCCCGGCACGAGAGGCTGAGCCCCCCGCGAGCACTCCGACGACCGCCAGTCAAGAATCTCCACCGCCGCTGTTCGAGCGTGTGAGCTTCCCGCCGTCCGCCGAGCTGAGCTATGACGCGCTGGCGACGCAAGGCAGCCGCCGTCTGTCTGGCAGCGGCAACATTGTCTGGCAACAGAGTGGACAGACGTATCTGATCAAGGGCGAGGCCAGCGCGCTCCTGCTGAACCTGCTCAGTTATCAGAGCAGCGGCCAGATCGGCAGCACTGGCCTGATGCCGGAGCAATATCAGGAAAAGCGCATCGGAAAATCCGCAACAACCACGCATTTCGTTCGCGAGCGCAAAACGATCAGCTTTTCAGCCTCGACCCAGCTGCATGAGATTCGCGGCGGCGAGCAGGATCGCGGCAGTGTGATCTGGCAGCTGGCCGGTCTGGCGCGCGGCGATCCGGACAAACTTGCTGCAGGACTGGGATTCGAAGCGATCGTCGCCGGCAGCAAGGCAGCCGATCGCTGGAATGTGATCGTGATCGGGAAGGAAAGCGTCACGCTCGGAGACAGCAGCGTCACCGGCTGGCATCTGTCGCTGGCGCCGGTGGAAAACAATTTTGATTACCAGATCGATCTCTGGCTGTCGCCGGATCGTGACTGGTATCCGGTAAAGATCAACTACTCGAACCGCAGTGGCGCAAGCTTGTCGCTGTCACTATCGCGAGTGAACAGGAAATAAGGAAGGGAATGAAACACGTGCTTCACGAAACACAGCGCCTGCTGAGGGCAAGCCTGCTGAGCTTGATCAGCGTCGCCAGCATGACGTTTGCACAAGACAAGGCCAGCCCGCCACCGCCCGCGCAGCTGGAGTACTCGATACGCGCGAGTATCCAGGGCTTGTCGCTCGACGGCAGCGGCACGATACAGTGGCAACCTGCAGCTGGGAAGTACCAGCTGAGCTTCGAGACCAAAACCGCCCTGACCGGCACGCTGTTGTCAGAAAAAAGCGAAGGTGCCCTCGACCGGCGCGGGCTGCAGCCGGCCAGCTTTTACTCCAAGCGCTTTCGCAAAGAACCCAGCACGGTGAATTTCGATCGCGATGCGGGCAGTATCGTTTTCCCCAACCCGCATCCGTCGCTGAAGATCGACGGCGGCGAGCAGGACCGCATCAGCGTGCTCTGGCAATTGCTATCGCTGGCGCGCGCGACGCCGGCCCGATTTGCGGTCGGAACGAACTGGAAGTTTTTTGTGATCAGCCATCGCAATGGCGAGCCCTGGACATTCTCGGTGCAGGAAAAACAAAAGCTGCGCACGGCGCTGGGCGAGATGGACAGCCTGCATCTGGTCTATCAGCCGCCCGAGGCGTCGGGCGCGCCCAAAGTCGATATCTGGCTTGCGCCGGCGCTGGACTGGTTTCCGGTGCGCATACGCTTCTCGGAACCGAACGGCGATGCCATCGAGCAGACGATTGCGAGTATCAAAAAGGTGAATCAGCCATGAGCACCGCGCCAAGCCCGGATTCAGCGCTCGTATTGTTCTCCGGCGGACAGGATTCAGCGACCTGTCTTGCGTGGGCGCTGTCGCGCTATCAGCGCGTGGAGACCCTCGGCTTTGATTACGGACAGCGGCATGCCGTCGAACTGACGCTGCGCCCGGCCTTGCTGGCATCGATGCGCGCGCTCAAGCCCGACTGGGCAGCGCGGCTGGGAGAAGACCATCTGCTTGATTTATCGCTGCTGGGCGAGATCTCGGATACGGCTTTGACCCGCGACACCGAGATCGCGATGCAACACAATGGCCTGCCGAACACCTTCGTCCCGGGTCGCAATCTGCTGTTCATTACGGTGGCTGCTGCGCTTGCCTACCGTCGCGGATTGACGGTACTCGTGGGCGGCATGTGCGAAACCGATTATTCCGGTTATCCGGACTGTCGCAACGACACCCTGCGCGCGCTGGAAAAAGCACTGCAGCTGGGGATGGAAAGCGGCATCACGCTGCAGACACCGCTGATGTGGCTGGACAAGGCAGCGACCTGGTCACTGGCCGAGTCGCTGGGCGGCGATTCGCTGGTTGAGCTGATACGCACCGAGACGCATACCTGCTATCTCGGTGAGCGCGGCGCACTGCATGACTGGGGTCATGGGTGCGGGCATTGCCCGGCGTGTGAGTTACGGGCGAAGGGATATGCGGAGTATCGGGCGAGGTGAGATTCCTCACACCTCTTCCCGCGCCTCCCGAATCGGAATCCCCGCAAACTTCATCGAGTTCGCATCATTCCGGTACACCAGCGGCTTCTCTTCCGCCGGACGCTGCCTTCCCTGCAGCACGATCTTCTTCACCTCTTCATGGAATTCCGACTTGCCGCAGACAGGATCAGCGGCGGCAGCATCGCCCGTCAGCGCATACGCCTGACAGCGGCAACCGCCGAAGTCCTTTTCTTTCTCTGAGCAGGAACGGCAAGGCTCTTTCATCCACTCGAAACCACGGAAGGCGTTGAAGGCATCGCTCTTGTACCAGATGTCTTCGAGCTTTTCTTTCGTGACGTTCGGGAAGGTCAGGCCGGGCAAGGTCTTGGCGGCATGGCAGGGCAAGGCCGAGCCATCGGCGGCAACTGCGAGGAACACCGAGCCCCAGCCATTCATGCAGGCCTTGGGCTTGTTCTCGAAATAATCGGGCACGACGAACAGCAGACGGATCTTGTTGCCCAGCTTGGCACGGTATTCATTCACCACGGCCTCAGCACGCTCCAGCTGTTCGCGCGTCGGCATCAGCTGGTCGCGGTTCACATGCGCCCAGGCGTAGTACTGGGTGTTGGCCAGTTCCAGATATTCGACACCCATCTCGACCGCCATCTCGATGATGCGGCCGACATGATCGAGGTTGTAGCGATGCAGCACGACATTGAGCACCATCGGATAGTCGTACTTCTTGATCAGCTTGGCGACACGGTTCTTCAGGTCGAAGGTCTTGGTGCTGGAGAGGAAATCATTCATCTCCTTGGTCGAGTCCTGGAACGACAGCTGAATATGATCCAGCCCGAGCGCCTTCATCTTCGAGATGCGCTCCTCGGTCAGACCCACGCCGGACGTGATCAGGTTGGTGTAATACCCCAGCTGATGCGCTTCGCCGATCAGCTCTTCCAGATCGTCGCGCACCAGTGGCTCGCCACCGGAAAAACCCAGCTGCGCGGCGCCCATCTTGCGCGCCTGCCGCAGTACGTCTTTCCATTCTTCGGTCGACAGTTCGCGTTTGTCCTCGGCGTAGTTCAGCGGGTTGTAGCAGAACACGCAGTGCAGCGGACAGCGATAGGTGATCTCCGCCAGCAGCCAGAGCGGCGGCGGGATGTTCGATGGTGCTTTGTTGGTGTCAGACACTGATCCAGCCTCGTTCAATTGCAATTTCCAGGAATCCGGTCACGTCTTTTTCCAGACCGGTCGCATTGAAGCTCTGCTCGATGTCGGCAATGATGGCCTGCACATCGCGCTCGCCATCGCAGCGTTTCAGAATTTCTGATGCGCTCTGGTTGAGCTTTACCATGCCCTCGGGATAGAGCAGCACATAGGCTTGCTGCGCCTCTTCATACTGCATGCGAAACAGGCGCGCGAGCTTCGGCTTTGTGGTGAGTTCGATCATCTGGGCTCTCAGGGATAAGCTTTTTCAATGGCATCAGAGATCTGCCACAGCACATCCAGCTTGAACTGCAGGATGTCCAGCGCACGCTCCTGCTGCTCACGGGTCGTGAAGTAATCCAGCGTCACCTGCAGACCATGCTCGACATCGCGTTGCGCGAGCGGCACACGGCTGCGGAAGTAGGCAAGGCCTTCATCCTTCACCCACGGATAATGCGTCGGCCAGTTGGCCAGTCGGTCCTTGTGGATCTTGGGCGCGAACATCTCGGTCAGCGACGAGCACACGGCTTCCTGCCACGGACGCTGGCGCGCAAAATTCACATAGGCATCGACGGCAAACTTCACGCCGGGCACGACTTTTTTCAGTGACCACAGTTCTTCGCGGGTGATGCCGGTCGCTTCGCCCAGACGAGTCCAGGCCTCGATGCCGCCTTCCTTGTCGCCATGGCCATCATGATCATGAATGCGCTCGATCCATTTGCGGCGCGTTTCGCGATCCGGGCAATTGGACATGATCGCCGCATCCTTGATCGGGATCATCACCTGATAGTAGAAGCGATTGAACACCCAGCCACGAATCTGGTCAGGCGTCAGCTTGCCCTCGTTCATCTTGATGTTGAACGGGTGATTGATGTGGTAGTTGTCGCCCTTGGCGCGCAGCCTCGCCTCGAATTCTTCGCGGCTCCAGGGCAACTGGTCTGACATAGTGGCGGGTGCGTTCATAGTTCGATCTCCATGCCGTCATAAGCGACTTCGATGCCGTGCTTCGCCAGTTGCGCGCGCTCGGCCGAGTCTTCGTTCAAGATAGGGTTGGTATTGTTGATGTGAATGAGCACCTTGCGGCGGGTGCCGACACCATCGAGCACCTCGATCATGCCACCGGGCCCGGATAATTGCAGATGGCCCATGTCGGCGGCGGTCTTTTGTGTGAGACCCAGCGTGATCATTTCATCACCCGTCCAGACGGTGCCATCGACCAGCACGCAATCGGCTTTTTGCATCGCTTCCAGCACATGCGGTTCGATCTCGCCGAGTCCCGGTGCGTAGAACAGGGTCTTGCCGGTGGCCAGATTCTCGATCAGCAGGCCGTTGTTGTCGCCGGGGCCGGGATTCTCGCGATGCGGCGAATACGGCGGCGCCTTGCTCTTCAAGGGCATCGGGTGGAAACGTATCCCGGCAATACCCGGCACATCGATGGGCGCAAAGCGCGTCTTGTCGGCCGACAGGCCGGTGATTTCGTGATGCTCGACGCCGCAGTAGTGGGACAGCACTTTGGCCAGCGGCAGTCCGTGGTTCAGGTCATCCCAGACAGAATCGGTGCAATAGAGGTTGAGTTTCTTCTTGCCTTCGCGGAGCATCAACAGGCCCGTGATGTGATCGATCTGCGCATCCATCACCATCACCGCCGCGATGCCGGTGTCGCGGATCGCGCGTGCCGGTTGCAGCGCTGAATTCGAGCGGATCTGCGAAAGAATGTCAGGCGATGCATTGATCAGCACCCAGTCGGTGCCGTTCGCGGAGACCGCGATCGATGACTGTGTTCGTGCCTTGGCATTGAGCGTGCCCTTGCGCACGCCAGCGCAATTGGTGCAATTGCAATTCCATTGCGGGAAACCGCCGCCCGCCGCAGAACCGAGGACCAGAATTTTCATGATTTTCAGGAGGAGTAAATAAAGTCTTGCTTAGGCAGCGCCCAGCGATATCAGGAGTGGTTCTGCCCGGCTTTTGCCGGGTTCAGCCCTGCGCGCATGCGCAACGCGTGAAGGCCGCATCGGCGGGAAAGGCTGTGAGGAAATCTTGCAGGCATTATCATCTCCTGTCACTTGGCCCGGTTTTTACTGTGATAACAGCGTTTTTACTGCGATGCTGCGCTGTTCTTGCAAGCGTTTTCGGGCAAACGACTTATCGCTTTTATGTTGTTCGCTGAGCCCATTCTAGCCCGAACCCGTCAGAAAAATTCCATGCCCCCCGATCTGCCCAACCTGCCTGAGGCCTTCGACCAGTTCCACCTGAATGTGGGGGACGGCCACGCGTTGTACGTCGCTCAGTACGGTCAGCCCGACGGCCCGGCAGCGGTCGTGCTGCATGGCGGCCCGGGCAGCGGCACGCAGCCCTCGGTGCTGGAATGGTTCGACCTGTCGCGCCAGCGCGTGGTGCTGTTCGACCAGCGCGGCGCAGGGCGGTCGACGCCTCTGGGCGGCATCGACCATAACGACAGTCACGCGCTGGTCGCCGATATCGAGCGCCTGCGCATGCGACTGAACATCGATCGCTGGATGGTGGTCGGTGGTTCGTGGGGCGCGACGCTGGCGCTGCTGTATGCCGGTGCCCATGCAGAACGCCTCAATGCGCTGGTACTGCGCGGCAGTTTCCTCGCCAGCGAGCGCGAGATGACCTGGTTTTTCCAGTCGCTCAAAGCGATGGTGCCGTCCGGCTGGGCAGCGATGGTCAGTGGCTGGAATGCAGCGCAGCAAGATCAGGTGCTCGCCACGCTCAGCCAGCGGCTGCTGCACGGCTCAGACAGCGAAGCGCGCGACGCCGCGCAGCGCTGGGCGCAGTACGAAGACAGCGTGATGCAGGCGATGTCAGGCAAGCTCGAGGCTTCACCGGCAGCCTCGGCGCAGACAGCGCCTGCCCGGCAGACCAGCGAGCGCCTGCTGGCCAAATACCGATTGCAGGCGCACTACTTGTCGCAGGGCTGTTTCACCTCCGAACAAGTGCTGCTCGATATCGCCAGCACATTAAAGCGCATTCCCGTCGCTCTCATCCACGGCACGCATGATCTGGTCTGCCCGCCGGAAAATGCGGTGAAGCTCGCGCAGGCCATCCCTCATGCGCAACTGCACTGGGTCGCTCGCGGGGGACATACACCGGCCGATCCCGGTATCGCTGCGGCGCTGCGCAGCGCCGTGCTGGCGCTGATCAACGCCTGACCCTTCGCCCAATCAGCCGGCGGGCGTTTCACGCGGCGGCTGAGGCGCGCCGCAGCGAGAGCAATACGCCGCATCGTCTTCCAGACCTTCTTTCAGGCACTCCGGACAGATACGGGTCGGACGCAAGGTGCGCTGCGCCGTCAGCTCTGCGCTGAGTATGCCGGTCGGCACCGCCAGTGTTCCCCAGCCGATCAGCATCATCACGGAGGCAATCGCACGGCCCATATCCGTCTTGGGCACCAGATCGCCAAAACCCACGGTCGTGACCGCCGTGATCGCCCAGTACACCGCAGTCGGGATGCTGGTGAAACCATTTTTCGGGCCCTCGACCACGTACATCGTGGTGCCCAGCACCAGCACCATCAGAAAGACGAAGGACAGGAAGATCATGATCTTCTTTTTCGACGCAGCCAGCGCCTGCAGCAGCATCCGGTACTCGGCGACATAGCTGAACAGCTTCAGTATCCGGAACGCGCGCAACAGCCGCAGCACCCTGACATCCAGCAGCGCGTGAAGCTCCGGAAAAAAGAAGGCGGCATAGGTCGGCAGCACCGACAGCAGGTCGATGATGCCGAACACGCTGGTCGCATAGCGCCACGGGTGGCGGACACAGAGCAGCCGGAGAAGGTATTCCGCCGTGAACAGCAGCGTGAAGCCCCATTCGAACACATTGAACACGCTGCCAAACCTCGCGGCCACATCGGCGATGCTGTCCAGAATGACGACACCGACACTGGCAAAGATCGCCGCCATCAGGCACAGATCAAACCAGCGGCCGGCCGGCGTATCGGATTCAAACACCACCGTATAGCAACGCTCGCGCCATCCGGTGGCAGGTTTGCCGAATTCGCCGTTATCGCTCTGCTGGCTGGCGCGTGTGCTGTGATTACTTGCCGTGTCGGACATGCCTGCTCTCCTGACGTCGGGACAGATGATGAGATGAAAAAATCATAGCAGTTATCGTCATCCGCTTTGCGCTGGATCGCATCACCCGGAAGGCCGGAACGATTACAGGAACCCAGTCCACACGCGGCTGCCCTAAGAGAATGACGAGACTGACGGCCGACGATCGAGACGGGAAGTGTGAAGGCCCTGAATGAACAAGGAGCAAATGAATGCCATCCGCTGTGGTGCATGCTCAAGCGAGCAGCGTTGATTCGGGCCGGACCGGCCGCGATGTCGTCCGCGCGCTGGGGTGGTTCAGCCTGGGATTGGGGCTTGCCAGCGTGATGATGCCGCGCACGCTGGCCAGATCCGCCGGCGTTGCCGGCACCGTCAAAGGTGAGCGCTGGCTGCGCGTCATGGGTGTCAGAGAGTTGATTGCCGGCGGCGGCATTCTGATGCGTCCTGACAAACCCGGATGGCTATGGTCGCGCGTGGCAGGCGACGCGATGGATCTGGGTCTGCTCGCGCTCGCTGCACGCAGCCGTCATGCAGCGGCAGGTCGCCGGCTTGGCGTGCTGAGCGCCGCACTGACCGGCCTCACCGTGCTCGATCTGCTGGTGGCCTGGGATCACACGGCGCGTCTTCGGCATGCTCCTCGCCATTCTCCCTCGACGGCGCACAAAGCGCGCGCAAGCATCTTTCGTATCAAGAAGTCACTCGACGTCAACCGCAGCCCGGAAGACTGCTACCGTTTCTGGCGCGACTTTGACAACTTCCCGCGTTTCATGCCGCATGTAGCGCATGTTGAATCCGTGGACGCAACGCATTCACGCTGGCAGGTGCACGGGCCGCTGAAGCAAACCGCGCAGTGGGACGCCGAACTCACCAGCGACGTGCCCGCCCAGCAGCTGGGCTGGCAGGCAAAGGCCGGCGCTGACATTGCCTACACCGGTCTGGTGCGCTTCCACCCTGCGCCCGGCCATCGCGGCACGCGCATTGAGGCGGAGTTCACTTTTCCGACATTAGGAAAAGCGGGCGTCATGCTCGCACGCATGACAGGCGATGAGCCGTCGCATCAGATCAGCGAAGACCTGCGGCGCTTCAAGCAACTGATCGAAACCGGCGAGATACCGACCACCATGGGCCAGCCCGTGGGGCAGCGCAGCGCGATAGGCCGACTGGTTCACAAAGGATTTGCAGGATGAAGGCAAACGTCTGGCACGGCAAGAACGACATGCGGATCGAGCGGGTGCCCGATCCGCGCCTCCTGAATCCGCGTGATGCGATCGTGAGGATCACGTCGACCGCGATTTGCGGCTCGGATCTGCATCTGTATGACGGCTATGTGCCCTCGATGGAAGCAGGCGATATTCTGGGCCATGAATTCATGGGCGAAGTGGTCGAGACCGGCCCGGCCGTGCGCAACCTGAAGGTCGGTGATCGCGTGGTGGTACCCTTCACCATCGCCTGCGGCCAATGCTTCTCGTGTGAGCATCATCATCACTCGCTGTGCGAGAACTCGAACCCGAACGCCTGGATGGCCGAAAAAATGTGGGGCCACTCGCCCGCCGGCGTCTTTGGCTATTCACACCTGACCGGCGGCTATGCGGGCGGGCAGGCTGAGTACGCGCGCGTGCCGTATGCGGACAGCGGCCCGGTCAAGATCGAGGACGGTCTCGACGATGACAAAGTATTGTTCCTCTCCGATATCCTGCCGACCGGTTACATGGCTGCGGAAAACTGCAACATCCAGCCCGGTGATGTCGTCGCCGTCTGGGGCTGCGGCCCGGTCGGGCAGTTTGCAATACAGAGCGCGTACCTGCTGGGCGCAGAGCGCGTGATCGCCATCGATCGCTTTCCGGAGCGGCTGCAGATGGCGTCGGAGTGGTCGCGGGCTGAAGTGCTGAACTATGAACACGTGGATATTGCCGAAGCGCTGCGCGAGATGACCGGCGGGCATGGGCCGGATGCCTGCATTGATGCGGTCGGCATGGAGGCGCACGGCACAGGCTTCATGGCGGCCTATGACCGCATCAAGCAGATGCTGAAACTCGAAACCGACCGTCCGCAGGTATTGCGCGAAGTGCTGCGCGCCTGTCGCAACGGCGGCACGGTGTCTGTGCCGGGCGTGTATGGCGGCTTCATCGACAAGCTGCCGATCGGTTCGCTGATGAACCGATCGCTGACGATCAGGACGGGACAGACGCATGTGCAGCACTATCTGCAGCCATTGCTGGAGCGGGTGCGGCGTGGGGATTTTGATCCCGAGCGCCTGATCACCCACCGGCTGCCGCTGGACGATGCGCCCGCCGCTTACAAGATGTTCCGCGACAAGGAAGACGCCTGCATCAAAGTCGTGCTCAAGCCCTGGCTGCACTGAAACTTCATCGCTATTCACATCGACTTGCTCCTTCATGGTGCACAACCTCAGCCGAGCTCAGCTTTTCAGTGCAAAAAACTGAGGGCACAAGAATTGCATAAGCAAAACGCAGTCACCACTGCGTAAAGATGTTCAAGAAGATGAATCGTTTTGCTTTTGCTGTCTGCCTTTGCACACTCCCGCTGTCCGCGTCATATGCCGATACACCGCCATCCCCCTATTCGCTAACCGAGGCCGTCACCCAGGGACACTCACTGTCGAGCTTCAGGCTCAGGCATGAACAGGTCGAACAACAGGGTCTGAGTCAGGACGCCCATGCGACAACGTTGCGCAGCCTGCTGGGCTGGCAGACCGCGCCCTTGCACGGAATGTCCGTCGGACTTCAGCTGATCAATGTCGCCAAGCTGAATGACGATTACAACGACAAGGCCAAAGGCGTGAATCAACCGGGTCATGCAGGCTATCCGGTCGTGGCCGATCCTGATTTCACCGGCATCAATCAGCTCTATCTGGACTGGATGACTTTGCCGGACACCAAAGTGCGACTGGGTCGCCAGTCCGTCAAACTCGACAATGTGCGCTTCATCGGCAATGTGGAATTTCGTCAGGTGATGCAGGTGTTCGACGGTGTCTCGGTCGAGAACACCTCGGTGAAAGACCTGGATCTTTTCTCTGCCTGGTTTACGCGCAACCGCAATATCAACACAGCGCTGAAGTCTGACCACACCGGCATACTGAACGCCCGCTGGCGGCTGAGTCCGACCGAGAGCCTCACGGGCTATGGCTATTTTTATGACCAGAACGACGTGACCGTCGCTTCAGATATCTCCAGTCGCACACTGGGCCTGCGCGCCGACGGCACACGAGCCCTGACCCGCGAATGGACACTGCTGTACACCGCCGAATATGCGAAGCAGGATGCGTGGGCGGGCAGCCGGGACCGTACCGCCGCGCAGGGGCAGGTCGATGCGCATTACCACCGACTTGGTGCCGGGCTGGGCTGGCAAGGCTGGTCGGTTCGCTTTGATCAGGAGCGCTTATCCAGCAATGGCGGGAAATATGCGTTCCAGACACCGCTGGGAACGAATCATCTGTTTCAGGGATGGGTCGACAAATTTCTGGCGACGCCGAATGCAGGTATCCGCGACAACTTTGTCACGGCCGCAGGCAAGGTGGGGAAATTCAAGCTGCTGGGCGAGTATCACTGGCTGGATTCGGATCAGCCTTTCGCCAGTGGCTCCGGCACCGGCCAGCGCTACGGAACGGAATGGGATCTCGCAGCGAGCTATGACTTCCGCAAGGACCTGCTCGGCAAGATCGAATATGGCCAGTTCACCGAGAAAGATCGCTACACCAGCGGACGCTACCGCGATACCCGCAAGCTGTGGGTGACGATGCTCTACACCTTCTGAGCCATGGAGAGCACCACCGAAGGACGCGGATCAACAGGCAAGCAACGGTCATTACAACGCTTGATGCCGCCATTGATCCGCGCACCCCGCTCAGCGATCAGAAATGATATCGCGCGCCGACTGACCAGAGCGTCGGCGTGACGCCCAGCGTCTTGCCGAAGTGCGTGTACTCCAGAATCGCTGCCCAGTGTTTATCGAACTGATAGCTGACACCGGCGCCGGCGAGCAAGCGCACGCGGGTTTCCGAATCATCGCCGGAAAAATAATTCACGGTTGGGCCGATCTTGCCGTAGATGGAGACTTCATTCGAGACCGGAAAGCGAGCGACGCCTGCCAGATACAAGCCATGGCCCCGGCCATCCCCATAGTCTCCCAGAGTTGCATAACCGACCTCATAGCCAGCAATTTCAGACAAGGCCTGACCATAGGCCAGACCAAAGCCCGTGTTGGTCTCGCGGTCGCCTTCGAATTTGTACCGGCCTTCACCTACCGACACGGATACATAGCTATCCGTCGCATCGGCTGCCATGGAGGCAGCTGACATAAGCGAGGCAGCCGAGGCAGCGCCAATCATTGCAACGACAAACAATTTTTTCATGAGGGGTTCCTGTTCCTAGATTTCATCAAAAACAAACGCCAGTCCGTGAGTCAGTGCATAACACCTTCAAGGACCGGCGCGATTCTAGGGACAGGAAAGATCGGACGAAAGCGGCCGTGGTTTAGAACTTACAGATTACTTCGCTTTGCTCCTGCAATTCTCAGCACTTCGATCAAAGATGTTTGTTAAGACGCCCTGCAACAAGAACGTCAGAAGTGGTAGAGAAGCGCTGCATTGAACATGCTGAGCTTGGCGCCATGTCCCTCCCGACCAAAAAAGGTGTACTCAACAGCACCGGATATTTCCTTGCTGAACTGCATTTTTACTCCCGCGCCAAGCAGCGCACGTATTTTGCTTTCGCTTTTCGTTGAGAGCTCACCCTGACTCTGATTGACTACCTCTTCAGGCAATGTCAGCGAGCTGCTGCGATGATAGGCGACACCCAGCTTTCCTTGTACCGTGACCGTCGGTGACACCGGGAGGTTGCCAATGCCCGCGACATAGATCGAATGCGTCTTGTATCTCGCCGAATAATCAACCGGAGACAAGTCTTCATAGGCATAGGGTACTTTTACGCGCCCGAAGTCCACGTAGCCGACTTCTACATCCAGGCTGGAGTCAATTTGCGAGCCATAGGCAAGGTAGTAGCCGGTGGTCCTTACCGAGCCTCCGTCATAGTAACGAGACTGCCCCACACCGAATTTCACATAGCTACCTTCCGCGTGACCAACAGCGGGCAGTACGAGCGCAGCACCAAGCAATATCGCCAGAATCTTTTTTTGCATGAAATTCTCCATTCGAGTTGGACACCAGTGGTAGCGCACATCTGAGCGATGGCTGCATATCGCACACCGAAGCATGTTGCTTCTGTAGCTGGGTCGATTTTATAAAGTGATGATCAAATGGAAATTTCTAATTTGTGCGCCAGATGCACTAAGCACAGCGAGGAATCTGCACAACAGGCCACAGCAACCACCTCAGTAAGCCTCCTCCCACGAGATCGACAGCCGCGCCGCACACTGGATCAGACCCACCATGCTGTAGGTTTGGGGAAAGTTCCCCCACAATTGCGTGCCGTCGAGGGACACATCTTCGGACAGCAGACCCAGATGATTGCGCCGCGACAGTACCTTGTCGAACAGGGCTCGCGCACGAGCCTTCTCTCCCGTCTGCGCCAGCGCGAGTATCCACCACAACGTGCAGACTAAAAATGCCGCATCCGGGCGGCCGAAATCATCCTCCTCGTCGTAACGCAGCAAAAAATCGCCCCGCTGTAGCTGACGCTCGACCGCACGCAGCGTGCCGATGAAGCGTGGATCACTCGGCTCGAGGAACTGGAACTCCCCCATGAGCAGCAGGCAGGCATCCAGATGCTCGCCACCGAAGGTGGACACAAAACTGCCCAGCTCAGGATTCCATGCACGGTCAACGATAGCTTTGCGAATCACAGCAGCCTCGCGCAGCCAATGAGAAGCGCGGGCTGGCAGCTTGAGCCGGCGCGCAATCGACGCCAGACGGTCGCAGGCTGCCCAGCACATCAGCGTCGAGAAGGTATGCACGCGTCGTGTGCCGCGCAATTCCCAGAGCCCGGCATCTGGCTCCTGATAGACACGTACCGCTTGCTGCCCCAGTCGCTCAAGATCAGCGAACATCTGACGTCCTGCCGGGCGCTCCAGCCGTGAATCGAAGAACGCATGCGTGCTGGCGAGGACGGCTGCGCCAAAGACATCGTTCTGTATCTGCTTCCAGGCGAGATTGCCAACCCGGACCGGGCCCATGCCACGGTACCCATCGAGGCCGGGCGCGACGAACTCCTCCAGCGCGGTCTCGCGGCGTATGCCGTACACGGGCTGCAGCGGCATGTCGCGCGAATCGGCAATCAGGTTGAGAATGTACTCCAGATAGTGCTGCATCGTCGCGGTCACACCCAGCTGATTGAGCGCGTTCACCACGAAGTACGCATCACGCAGCCAGCAGTAACGATAGTCCCAGTTCCTGCCGCTGTCGGGCGACTCGGGGATCGAGGTCGTCACCGCCGCGATGATCGCGCCGGTGTCATCAAAGGCGTTCAGTTTCAGCGTGATCGCGGCGCGTATCACCACGTCTTGCCATTCAAAAGGAATCGCCAGATTGCGCACCCAGCGGTGCCAGTAGGACGAGGTCGATTCATAGAAACTTCGTCCCAGCTCGCGCGGCGCGCCGTCGACGGTTTCGTCCGGACCCATCAGCAGGGTCACGCTGTCATGCAGGAAGAACAGCCGCTCCTCGGTCAGCGCGGTGATCGACGCATCGGTGGTCACGCGCATTGACTGCGTGCCGCCAAAGTAAGTCACATGATGCGCGCCGCAGCGGGACGATGCGCGGTCGCTGCCGTAGTTCAGTGCCGGGCGCAACCGGACACCGATGCGCGGACGACCGGCCACCCGGCGAATCATCCGCACGATCATCGCGGGTGCGAACATGCGGCCGTGCAGATAAAACCGCGGCGAAAAATCAGTGATGTCGATGACATTGCCCGAATCATCCTCCAGACGTGTCTGCAGAATGGCCGAATTGCGCTGATACATCTGGCGGACGGTATGGCTGGACGGGAAGAGCACATCGATGAAGCCGAACGCTTCCGGCGAGCGGTTCTGCTCTTCAGAACGCAGCAGGCTGCAGCACAGCGGATTGCTGTCGAAATGCGGATAGCACCACCATGCAATGCGCGCCTGCCTGTCGATCAGGGCACTGGTTCGCGAATTGCCGATCAGGCCGAGATCAAGATTGCTCATCAGGCACTGATGCGCGAACCGGGCCCGTGACGCCGGCTGTCGGGCAGGTAGTCGATCAAAAGATCGAGCAGCTCGACGATGTTCTCGTGGCCGGGGATGAAGTATCCCGCGGCACTGGCATCGTCCGCGCCGACGCGTACGGTCAACAGATCGTCGCGATCGAGCGAGAACACATGTTCATCTGTCACGTCATCGCCCGCATACAGCGCGCGTGGGGCGCGCGTCAGGCTCATCAGCTCGTGTACCGCGCCGCCCTTGTCGCTGGCACCGGGCGGCAGCAGATTGAACACGGCCTTGCCGGAGATCACGCGCGGCAACGGGTCCAGCCGACCGAACTGCTGCGTCAGCTGTTGCGCGACGGCGTCCCTGTCGGTCACGTGCAGGAAATGCACGGACAATGAGTAGCGCTTGTATTCGATCCACACGTCACTCCCCAGCGCCGGCAGGGCCGGTTGCAGCTGCTGCCGCCAGCCCTCGCAGATGCGCTCGAAGGCACCCACTCGCCGCTCCCATCCAGGCAGACCTTCAATGCCGTGATTGCCGATCAGGTAGTCCGGTTCGAACACCAGCATGCGGCGCATGTCTTCCAGGCTGCGACCGGTGACAATCCCGACCGGCGCGCGCTGCTGCAGCCGCTGCAGCCTGTCCAGCACGGCCGCCGGCACATACACCTTGTCGGGGTGAGGTTCCAGCGGCACCAGCGTGCCATCAAAATCGAACAGGCAGAGCAGGTCTTTGCGAACAAATTCGCGCAGGGCCTGCCGGCCTGATGGGGTCAATAGGGCTTTCATAGGACGTGACGTAAGCCTTGATGGCTGTGAGAGGAAATCTTTTCTGTGACCCGTTGCCGCCGCCGCAGCCGCGCCGCATCCAGCAGCATCAGCCCGGCCCACCGATAGACATTGAAGTCGCGCACCAGCTGGCGCATGCTGCGCATGCGCTCGCGCTGCTCGGGCTCGGGCATGGTCAGCGCCCTGTGCAATGCCTGCGCTCCCTGCTCGATATGGTAGGGATTGATGATCAGGGCCTCATGCAGTTCGCGCGCAGCGCCGGTGAATTGCGACAATATCAGCACCCCCAGTTCGTCATCGCGCGCGGCGATGAATTCCTTGGCCACCAGATTCATGCCGTCATGCAGGCTGGTGACAACGCAGACATCACAGCCCCGGTAACAGCGGGCCAGCTGCTCGGCATCATAGTGCTCGATGCGCAGCAGGATCGGTGGCGCCACAGGATTGGCATGGCGCTGGTTGATCTCCAGCGCGAGCCTGCGCACCCGGGCCTCCAGGTTCTGGTACTCATCGAGCGAGGAACGGCTGGGCGCGGCGATCTGCAACAGACTGAATCTTCCCACAAGATCAGGATGCATCTCCAGCAGCCGGTCCACCGCCTGAAAACGCTCGACAATGCCCTTGGTGTAGTCGAGCCTGTCCACGCCCAGCGCCAGCCGGTGCGATGCAGGCAGCCGCAACTCGTCGCGCATCTCGCGCCGGCAGAGAACCACGTCGACCACCGCTTCTTGTTCGGGCCAGGCGATCGAGATCGGATACGGCTCGACCTGCGTGAGCTCGCCGCCGTAGGAAATGGTTGATGCCTCATGCTCGATGCGTGTTTCAAGATAACGATCGACAGTCTCCAGAAAATTCTTGCAGTGAAAAGGCGTATGAAAACCCAACAGCGTGTTGCCCAATAAACCCTGCAACAGCTCCTCTCGCCATGGACAGATACCGAAGGATTCGGGGTTCGGCCAGGGGATATGCCAGAACATGATGATGGTCGCTTTGGGCAGCCTTTCCCTGACCATGCGCGGCAGCAGCGCGAAATGATAGTCCTGCACCAGCACGACCGGATCATCGGTATGCGCCTCGGCCACCACCGCATCCGCGAAGCGCTGATTGACGGCGACATATTGTTCCCAGTCCGAGGTGCGGAACACCGGCCGCACATGCGCCATGTGACACAAGGGCCACAAGCCCTCGTTCGAGAAGCCGTAGTAGTAACCCTCTTCTTCCTCAACGCTGAGCCACACGCGGCGCAAGGTATATGCAGGCTTTTTGGGCGGCACCCGCACGCGATCCTGCGCATCGACGGTGACGCGATCGGCGGAACCGCTGCCATGCGCTATCCACGTGCCCGAACAGGCGCGCATCACCGGCTCGACGGCCGTCACCAGGCCGCTCGCCGGGCGGCGCACGACAATGCCGTGCTCCGATTGCTCATGAATGTAGGGTTCGCGATTGGAGACGACCAGCACCTCATCGCCGGCCAGCTCGTCATGCAGCAAGGAACGCAGCTTCTCGGGTGTCCATGCTTGCGGCGAGTTCTGCTGAACTCTTCTTTCGATGTTCATCTCATGCAGCATCGCGCGCAGATCGCCGACCAGCGGACGAAATTCTGGCGGCGCATTGGCGACGGTCGAGCCGGTCTCCCGCCGGAGCAGGTTTTTCAGCGAGCTGACCCAGCCCAGCCAGCTCCAGTGAGCGATCCACGCGCCCAGCGCGGAGATCACGAGAAACATCAGCAAAAATACAGCAATCAGATAATGCCGGAACTCGGTGCTGCGGCGTTCGATGAAACTGGTGTCTTGCGCGAGCAAGAGCTTGCCCAGCGTTACACCGTCCTGCTCCAGCGATCCCTCGGTGACCAGCAATCCTTCCGGCGCATGAACATTGCAGTTCAGGTGAAGCGGGAAATTGCTGCTGCGGTAAATCAGCCGGCCTGCCGCGTCGCACACACCCAGGGCGCGCAGGTGCCCTTCACGCACGGTGCGATCCAGCAGGCTGCGCATGCCTTCCGTGTCTTGCAAGGTCAGATAATCGAGCGTCGGCTCGCGAATCGCTGCTGCCACCATCTGCGAGCGCGTATCCAGATCGCGCAGAAACCAGCGTTGCGTCAGATCATCGACCAGCGGCAGCAGCGCCAGCGCGAACAAGCCCAGAACGACCGCAAGAGGAAAGATAAAGCGCAGCGACAGCTGAAACGGGCGAAGGGGCATCAGGCCTTGAAGTAGAGTCCGCAGCACGCGCCGCAAGGTCGCACGACTGATACCGACAGTCCGTTAAGGAAGAAAGGGCAGAAAGAACGTCGAACCGACGCAGGCGCACCCTTGTTGACCGGCTCCCAGGTCTTGCAGTTCCTGAAACGCGTGTGATTCAGGACATCATCCGGTGTTATCAAATCGCTTATCGGACACCCACTTGGCCAAGCCCACAGGTTTGTGCGCCGCAATATCAAAAACTGTGAGCTTTCTTCTTTTAATGACTATCGTAAAACCGCAAGGTGGTTATCATTGGCAATCTGATGACCAGCATCTACAACGCTGGCGCCAATAACTTTAGGGCAGCACATGGTGGAGACAACACACAAGGCAGCCGACACCTTCCCGCGGCTGCTGCAGCAGCACGCGCGCCTGCGTCCCGGGCATCCGGCGTTCCGCGAGAAAGATCTCGGCATCTGGCAGACCACGTCCTGGTCTGAAGTAGCGCAACAGGTGAGACTGCTCGCCTGCGGTCTTGCGGCGCTGGGCTTTCAGCGCGGGATGAATCTGGCGGTCGTTGGCGACAACCGTCCGCGTCTCTATTGGGCGATGGCGGCGGCGCAATCGCTGGGTGGCGTGGCCGTGCCGCTGTATCAGGATGCGCCCGCGGCCGACATGGCCTATGTGCTGGACAACGCCGAGATCGATTTTGCGATTGTCGAAGATCAGGAACAAGTCGACAAACTGCTCGACATACGCGGCTCGGTACCCGGTCTGTCGCACATCATTTATGACGATGGCCGTGGGCTGCGCAATTACACACAGACGGGCGTGCATTCTTTCGACAGCGTGCAGGCACTGGGGCAGGCGCACGACCGCGATCATCCGCAGTTCTTTCAGCAGCAGGTGGATGAAGGCCGCACGGATGACATTGCGGTGATCCTGTACACCTCGGGCACGACCGGCAAACCCAAAGGCGTCTGCCATTCGCATGCGGCGATGATCGCCACCGGCCACACGCTGATCGAATTCGATCAGGTGACCGCCGACGATGAAGTGCTCTGCTATCTGCCGCTGGCCTGGGTCGGTGACTTCCTGTATTCATATGCGTTATCGAACATCGCCGGCTTCTGTCTGAACTGCCCGGAATCGCCCTCCACAGTCGCCAGCGATCTGCGAGAGATCGGCCCCACCTATTATTTCGGACCGCCGCGCATCTATGAAAATATCCTCACGCAAGTGATGATCCGTATCGAGGATGCGAGCGCGATCAAGCGCGCGATGTTCCACTATTTCATGCGCGTCGCGCGCCGTGTGGGTCTGCGACTGCTCGATGGCAAGGGCGATGTCAGCCTTCTCGATCGCCTCCAGTATGCGCTGGGCGAGCTGCTGGTCTACGGCCCGCTGAAGAATGTGCTTGGCCTGTCGCGCATCCGCGTGGCCTACACGGGCGGCGAGGCGATCGGCCCGGACCTGTTCGATTTTTACCGCTCGCTTGGCATCAATCTGAAACAGCTGTACGGCATGACCGAGACTTGCGTGACGGTCTGCATGCAACGCTCCGGTGATGTGAAACTCGATACCGTCGGCCAGCCCATGAAAGGCGTGGAAGTGCTCATCGCCGACTCTGGCGAAGTACTGGTGCGCTCGCCTGGCCTGATGATCGGCTACTACAAAAGACCGGACGACACCGCGGAGGCCATCGACAGCGAGGGTTATTTCCACACCGGCGATGCCGGCTTCTTCGACAATGACGGCCACCTGAAGATCATCGACCGCGCGAAGGATGTCGGCAAGATGGCCGATGGCACGCTGTTCGCGCCGAAGTACATCGAGAACAAGCTGAAGTTCTTCCCGTTCATCAAAGAAGCAGTGGCTTTCGGTGATGGCCGCGCAACGTGCAATGCGTTTATCAACATCGACATGGAAGCCGTTGGCAACTGGGCCGAGCGACGCAACCTGCCCTACAGCGGCTACACCGACCTTGCCAGCCAGCCTTCGGTGTACGAGCTGATCGCCGAGTGCGTGGAAAAAGTGAATGCCGACCTCGCCCATGACGATCTGCTGTCGGGCTCGCAGATCCATCGCTTCCTGGTGCTGCACAAGGAACTCGATCCGGATGACGATGAACTGACCCGCACGCGCAAGGTACGCCGTCGCTTCATCGCTGAAAAATACGCGGTGCTGATCGACGCGCTGTACGAAGGCCGACAGCGGCAGTTCATCGAGACGCAAGTGAAATTCGAGGATGGCCGTCAGGGCAAGATCAGCGCCGACCTTGAAATCCGCGATGTAAAAACCTTCAGCGCCGCACGCAAGGCCGCATGATGACTACGACTGACAACGGTCGCCGCATTGGCGACGTGATCCTTGACCTGCGCAACATCTCGCTGTCTTTCGGCGGGGTGAAAGCGTTGACCGATATTTCCTTTGATATCCGCGAGCATGAGATCCGCGCGATCATCGGGCCCAATGGCGCGGGCAAGAGCTCGATGCTGAATGTGATCAATGGTGTCTACCGGCCGCAGCAGGGCGAGATCATTTATCAGGGCGAGCACCGGCGCGACATGGATACCTATCAGGCCGCGAAGACCGGCATCGCCCGTACGTTCCAGAATATTGCGCTGTTCAAGGGCATGACGGTGCTGGACAACATCATGACGGGCCGCAATCTGAAGATGCAGTCCAACTTCCTGATGCAGGCCTTGTATGTCGGCCCCGCGCGCACTGAAGAAATCGCGCATCGCGTCAAGGTCGAGGAAGTGATCGATTTCCTTGAGATCCAGCACATCCGCAAGACGCCGGTCGGCCGGCTGCCGTATGGCCTGCAAAAACGCGTCGAGCTGGGCCGCGCGCTGGCCGCCGAGCCGAAGATTCTGCTGCTGGATGAGCCGATGGCGGGCATGAACGTCGAAGAAAAGCAGGACATGTGCCGCTTCATCCTCGACGTGAATGAACAATTCGGCACCACCATCGTGCTGATCGAGCATGACATGGGCGTGGTGATGGACATCTCCGACCGCGTGGTGGTGCTCGACTATGGCAAGAAGATCGGCGATGGCACGCCGGACGAGGTGCGCGCCAATCAGGATGTGATCAATGCGTATCTGGGGGTGGCGCATTGAGATCCGGGATGAAGCGGGAAGATGCACTATTCGCACGGAGCGTACGGAGCGTACGATACGCGCGCCGGGGCCCGGCCTCACTGGCGTCATCCCGGCATCAACCACGTGATACTGGCATCAACAACGTCATCCCGGCGCAGGCCGGGATCCCGTGTCTTTAAAGTTTTGTGTCTATGAACCTGAACTTCTTCTTCGAAGTCCTGATCGGCGGCCTGCTCTCCGGCGTGATGTACGCACTGGTGGCGCTGGGCTTTGTGCTGATCTACAAAGCCTCCGGCGTGTTCAACTTTGCGCAGGGCGCGATGGTGTTCTTCGCTGCGCTCACCTGCGTATCGCTGACTGAATTCGGCTTGCCGCTGTGGGTGGCGATCGCGGCGACCATTGTCGTGATGAGCGTGCTGGGGCTGGCGATCGAGCGGGTCGTGCTGCGGCCGCTGGTCAATCAGCCGGAGATCTCGCTGTTCATGGCCACGATTGGTCTCACTTTCTTCATCGAGGGCATGGCGCAGCTGATGTGGGGTGCGGAAGTGAAGCGGCTCGATCTCGGCATTGACGACGTGCCGATGGAGACCCTGCTGGAGAACTTCAATATCATCGTCTCGAAGTTCGACATGATCTCGGCGGCGATCTGCGCGCTGCTGGTCGGCGGTCTTGCGCTGTTCTTCTCGCGCACCAAGGTGGGCCGCGCGCTGCGCGCGGTGGCGGACGATCATCAGGCCGCTCTGGCGGTTGGCATTCCGCTGCAGCAGATCTGGGGCATCGTCTGGGGCGTTGCCGGTTTCGTCGCCCTCGTGGCCGGGCTGCTGTGGGGCTCGCGCAATGGCGTGCAGTTCTCGCTGACCTTTGTGGCGCTCAAGGCGCTGCCGGTGCTGATCCTCGGCGGATTCACCTCGGTGCCGGGCGCGATCATCGGCGGGCTGATCATCGGCGCGTCGGAAAAACTGGCCGAGGTCTATCTCGGACCTTTTGTCGGCGGCGGTATCGAGGGCTGGTTCCCGTATGTGCTGGCGCTGCTGTTCTTGCTGGTGAGGCCAGAGGGCCTGTTCGGCGAAAAGATCATCCGGAGGATCTGACCGATGTTTTACCGTGAAGCGGGTCAATTCAAATCGAGTTACGAGGCCGACGGACAGATCTTCCCGATCCGTCAGGATCGCCTCGGCATTGCGCTGCTGGTCGCGCTGGCGTTTGTCGTGGTGCCGATGACGGCGACGCCGTATTTTTTCTCGGCGATCCTGATTCCCTTCCTGATTTTTTCGCTGGCTGCGTTGGGCCTGAACATCCTGACTGGTTATGCCGGCCAGCTCTCGCTCGGCTCGGCGGCCTTCATGGCGGTCGGTGCCTTCAGCGCCTACAACTTTGTGCTGCGGGTGCCGGGCATTCCGCTGCTGGCGGCCTTCATTCTGGGCGGTCTGTGCGCGGCGGCGGTGGGCATTGTGTTCGGTCTGCCTTCGCTGCGGGTGCGGGGTTTCTATCTGGCGGCATCGACGCTGGCGACGCAGTTCTTCGTTGTCTGGGCGCTGACCAAGGTGCGCTGGTTCACCAACTACAGCTCCTCGGGTGTGATCACCGCGCAAAAGATGGAGATTCTCGGCGTCGAGTTCGACACACCGGCTTCCAAGTATCTGCTGGTGCTGTCGATTGTCGCGGTGCTCGCACTGCTGGCGAAGAACATGGTGCGCTCGAACATGGGCCGCTGCTGGATGGCAGTGCGCGACATGGACGTCGCCGCCGAAGTGATCGGCATCCGGCTGATGCGCACCAAGCTGCTGGCGTTTGCGGTCAGCTCGTTCTACTGCGGTGTGGCCGGTGCGCTGTATGCGTATGCGTATCTCGGCACGGTGGAGCCGGAGGCGTACAGCCTTGATCTGTCCTTCCGCATCCTGTTCATGGTGATCATCGGCGGCCTCGGTTCGATCCTCGGATCTTTCCTCGGCGCGGCCTTCATCGTGCTGCTGCCCGTGCTGCTGAACACGCTCGCGCATGCCGCGAAGATTTCGACCGCCGTCGCCTCGAATCTTGAACTGATGGTCTTTGGTGCGCTAATCATCTTCTTCCTGATCGTCGAGCCACACGGGCTGGCGCGCCTGTGGCAGATCGCAAAAGAAAAACTGAGGCTCTGGCCATTCCCGCATTAAACAATGTAAGCACAGCCGACTAATAACAAAAGCAACCGGCAGTCACTGGTTCCTAACGAAGTACAACGAAGGAGGCAAAAATGAAGTTGGTCAAATCCTTGCTGCTCGGCGCGGTGCTCGCGGCCACGACGAGCCTGGCACTGGCTGCCGAACAATACGTTCCGCTGCTGTCCTACCGCGTCGGCCCCTATGGCTCGAACGGGACCTCGTTCTTCGGCGGCATGATCGACTACATGAACCTGGTGAACCTGAGCGGCGGCGTCAATGGCGTGAAGCTCACCTGGGAAGAATGCGAGACCGAGTACAACCCCTCACGCGGCGTTGAATGCTACGAGCGTCTGAAGAGCAAGAATGGCGGAGCCTCCATCGTCGAGCCGCTGTCCACCGGTATCGCCTACGGCATTCTGGATCGCGTTGCCAAGGACAAGATCCCGATGACCACCCTCGGCTATGGCCGCTCGGACGCCGCCAATGGCAAGGTCTTCCCTTATGTGTTTCCGCTGCTGACCACTTACTGGAATCAGGCTGGCGCCATGATCGTGTATCTCGGCGAGAAGGCCGGCGGCATGGACAAGCTCAAAGGCAAGAAGATCGTTCACCTCTTCCATGACTCGGCCTACGGCAAAGAGCCCTTGCCTGTGCTGGAAGCCGAAGCGGCGAAATGGGGCTTCGAGCTGATCAAGATTCCGGTCGCACCACCGGGCAATGAGCAGCAATCGCAGTGGCTGCAGATCCGTCAGGCCAATCCTGATTTCGTGATCATGTGGACCTTCGGCGTGATGAGTGCGGTCGGCCTCAAAACCGCGCAGCGCAATGGCTTCCCGCGCGAGAAGATCATCGGCGTCTGGTGGGCAGGCTCGGAGGAAGACACCGAACCGGCCGGCGAAGCAGCGAAGGGCTACTCGGCGATGAGCTTCACGACACCGGGCAACTTCCCTGTGCTGGATGAGATCCGCAGCAAACTCTACGCGAATGGCAAGGGCAATCTGAAGGAACTCGACCGCGTCGGTAATGTGATGTACATGCGCGGCATTGCAGCGACCGTCATCATGGTCGAAGCCATGCGCGTTGCGCAAAACAAGTTCGGCAAAGGCAAAGTGCTGACCGGAGAGCAGATGCGCTGGGGACTGGAAAACCTGAACATCGACGCCAACCGCCAGAAGGCGCTCGGCGTGTATGACATGTTCCCACCGATGAAAACCTCTTGCGACGACCACGAGGGCTCGGGCGCGGTGAAAGTCGTGCAGTGGGATGGCAAGCAGTGGGTGGCCGTCTCGAAAACCTGGATCACCGGCGACAAGGCGCTGGTGCGCAAGCTGCTGGAAGAGTCCTCAGCCGCCTACGCGAAAGAGAAGGGGATTACGCCGGCCTGTATGAAGTAATTGGCCTGAGACAGCGCAAAGACGCTGGGCCCCGGCCTGTGTCCCGTCACCCCGGCGCAGGCCGGGGTCCAGCGTCTTTCGCAGAGCACCCTGAAGTCATTACCGAATCCGCAAACGCCATGAATACCGCACCCATCCTGAACATCAACAACATCGAGGTCATCTACGACCACGTGATCCTTGTGCTCAAGGGCGTGTCCCTGTCCGTCCCGCGCGGCAAGATCGTCGCACTGATGGGCGCGAACGGCGCCGGCAAGTCGACCACGCTGAAATCGATCTCGACCCTGTTGCGCGGCGAGCGCGGCGATGTCACCAAGGGCAGCATCGAATTCAATGGCGAGCGCATCGACCAGCTGACACCGAATGAACTGGTGCGGCGCGGTCTGTCGCAAGTGATGGAAGGCCGTCATTGCTTCGGTCACCTGACCATTGAAGAAAACCTGCTGACGGGTGCCTACACGCGCAAGCTCAGCCGCGCCGGGCTGAAAGATGAACTGGAGAAGGTGTATCACTACTTCCCGCGCCTGAAGCAGCGCCGCAGCTCGCAGGCAGGCTACACCTCGGGCGGCGAACAACAGATGTGCGCCATCGGCCGCGCATTGATGGCCAAGCCGTCGATGATCCTGCTCGACGAGCCATCGATGGGACTCGCACCGCAGATCGTTGAAGAGATCTTCGGCATCGTGCAAGACCTGAACCAGCGCGAGCAGGTGTCTTTCCTGCTGGCGGAGCAGAACACGACGATTGCGCTCAAGTACGCGGACTTCGGCTACATCCTTGAAAACGGCCGCGTGGTGATGGAAGGCGCCGCCGCCGATCTGGCCGCCAATGAAGACGTCAAGGAGTTCTACCTTGGCATGTCCGGCGCCGGACGCAAGAGCTTCCGCGACATGAAGTTCTATCGTCGCCGCAAGCGCTGGCTGGCCTGAGGGCCTTCATGTCGTGCCGGCCACGAGCCGGTGTGTGCGCGGCTCGGACAGCGGCACGACATGAAGGCCTTCTTCTCTTTCCGGGAAAATCATGAGCACTCTGTACGACGCACTGGAGTCGCGCGATCCGTCCGCGCGTGAAAAAGATCTGCTGTCCGCGCTGCCCGCCCTGATCGCGCGCGCGAAACAGGCCAGCGGCTGGGCGGCGATTCTGAACGACGTGAATCCGCAAGACATCAGCAGCCGCGCCGCGCTCGCGCAGCTGCCCGTCACGCGCAAGTCCGCGCTGAAAGACCTGCAGAAAGCGGCGCTGCCCTTCGGGGGACTGAATGTCACCCCGGTTGACAAACTCTCGCGCATCTTCATGTCGCCTGGCCCCATCTTCGACCCCGAAGGCCGTGGCGACGACTGGTGGCGCTATGCGCGCCCGCTGCACGCGCTGGGTGTGCGCGGCGGGGACCTGATTCAAAACTGCTTTGCCTATCATTTCACGCCGGCCGGGTTGATGGTCGAAGGTGGCGCAGCGAAGCTGGGCTGCCCGGTGATCCCTGCGGGCATAGGCCAGACCGAGATGCAGGTGCAGGCGATGAGCCTGCTGCGACCGAAGGCCTATGTCGGCACGCCGTCCTTTTTGAAGATCATCATTGAAAAAGCGCTGGAGATGGGCGAGGACATCCGCAGCGTCCGCTATGCGCTGGTTGGCGCAGAAGCGCTGCCGCCGTCTCTTCGCGCCTGGCTCAACGAACATGGCGTGCCTCATGTGCTGCAGACCTATGGCTCGGCAGACATCGGCAACATCGCGTACGAAACGCTCAGCGGCGATCAGGTGAATCCCGGCATGGTGCTGGACGAAACGTTACTGCTGGAGATCGTCCGTCCCGGCACCGGCGAGCCCGTCGCGGAGGGCGAGGTCGGCGAAGTGGTGATCACTTCGTTCAACCCCGACTATCCGCTGATTCGCTTTGCGACCGGCGATCTCTCTGCGGTGCTGCCGGGTATCTCGCCCTGTGGCCGCACGAATACCCGCATCAAAGGCTGGATGGGTCGAGCGGATCAGACGACCAAGGTGCGCGCGATGTTCGTACATCCCTCGCAAATCGCCGACATCGCCCGCCGGCATCCGGTGATCCTGAAAGCCCGGCTCGTGATCACTGGCGAGATGGGCAATGACGAGATGACCCTGCACTGTGAAGTGGCCAATATCTCGGCAGCACAGTCGGAGTCGGACGCTATCGTGGCTTCGATTCGTGACGTGACCAAGCTGCGGGGTGGAATACAGCTCGTTGCGCAGGGCAGTCTGCCGAATGACGGAAAAGTGATTGATGATGCGCGCAGCTATCAGTAAGGCGGTCTGAAGCGTGATGCGCGTCAGTCAAGGTTAAGGTCGGCAGCCATTCAGAGGTTCATGGATCCCAGCTTGCGCTGGGACGATCAAGCAAATCAAGCCGGCTCAGTCCGCCAGCGCCATCCGCCGGCTAGCCTTGAGCAATATCTGCTCCAGTGCGTCGACAGAGCCCGAATGCTGCCGATCCACGCCGACCCGGCCGGCAAGGCTGTCGGCAAAATAGCGCTTGCCCTCAGGCTCCAGACGATCCAGCTGCTGCGATGCCTCGAACAGGAACAGCAGCTCGTCGCCCCACAAAACATCCTGATCATCTACCCACTCAGCATCCGCAGCATTCGGATGGCTGGCATCAGGTGCGGACAAATACAGATGGGTCAGGCATTCGAGCAAGAAGTTTTTATCACTGGCCTTGTCGTTCGCAATCATGCTCGCATGCTTGTAAAAACCTTGAAGCCTCTGAGGATGAATACCCTCGATGAGCACTGCCTTGCTTCCCAGCGTCTGGTGCACTGACTCAGTGTCTACACGAACCATCACGCGCGGTTCGCTGTATGCATCCAGCTTGAGCGCCGTGGCAGGGGATGTTTGCGCAGGCGGCGCGCTGCGTCCCCTGAGTGTCGGGGCACCGCTCGCGGGGCGGGCCGGAGATTTTTCGGCTGCGGTGACTGCAGGCTGAGAGACATTCCCAACGGTAGTCTGCCCCGGCTTGACGGAATGAATTCCCATGATGACCTCTCGATTCAGGTAAATATTTCAGAAAAGTAATTTTTCAAGCCAGCAAATCAGGAATCTTCCGGGTTGATTCGACAGCCTGAGAGGATTGCGACCGTGTACTGATCTTTCCCAATCAGAACGTTCTTTGCGCCTATGTCGGTCACAAAAGCCTGAGTCCAGTTCGCCGCGACAGCACGCACAAAAGAAATATTTTTCGGCTTAGGGTTCGCTGAACGTACAGGAACACCGGTGTCGCTGACGGCGATCAAACCCAGCTGTTCCCTCTGCGCAAAACCCCCGGTGGTGTTGAGTTCCTAACAGCGACCGACAGCACAACGTGGTCGGCCATCATTCGGAGGAGTATCCATGCTTTCCCTGCCTAAGTTATTGCCGCGTATCAAACCCGGCCAGCGTGCTGGCACAACCTCAAAAAACACCGGAAGAACTTCCTGCACTCCTGTCATGCGCCACCGAACTCGTCGGGACAATTATTATCTCGATGCGAGCTGGCATACCCGGAAGAGCTTTCGGGCGTTGAAAGAAGCCGCTCACCCTGCCTCGGAAGCATTGAGCCCGAAGCCGGCGACAGCATTGTTGACGGATCAAGTCGATACGCTGCTGTACTCCATCAGGCCTGAGCTGCAAGATGACGGAGCAAGCAAGGCACTGTATCTGACGTTGCTTGCGCGTCAGCTGAATGCCATGGAGACAGATACCCTTGCATGGATGGCGCCAGCACTCAAAGAAGCGAAATACGAGTGCTATGTAACCGAGACCATCATTGACGATGAGCTCTATCTTGATCATGGATTCTCGAATGGCCCGCCACATTCCCGGCAGCGAACCGTACTGACGACGTCAGAATTTTATGAGCTGCTCGATGACACTCTGGCTGCCAACCGATCCTGCAAAGTCGCCACCCCTCTGACACTCTCGGATGACTGCGCGCAGAATGTACGCAACCAGCTGGCGACAAACACATGGCAATGGCAAACCGGCGACAAGTCGCTCGCCTGCCTTGATGCCGGGTTGCAGTCACTGGCTCAGGCGCTGGGCATTCCGATAGAAGCCGCTTTGCTTGTCTCCACGACCGCGCTGGCAGGCGCCAGTACCGTGGAATGGCGCGATGGCCGCATAGTGATTGACGGTGCGATCGCCGACGCGCTGCAACATCCTGCCAGCGACGAGTTATTCGCACGGGTGCAGCGCGACATGCTGGAGTGCCTGCTGCTGCGCATGCTGCCGGACGGACTGGCAGATACCAGCAGAGGGTCGCACGCGTTGTGGCTGCGCTTGTGGCAAACGATCGAGCACATCGAGAGCTTGCCGCCGTCGATCATCATGTCTCCGGAACGACGCCAGCGGCTGCGCGAATCGATGAACGCAGCGGCTCAGCAGGGCAGCATCCAGATCATGCCCACGGTGGGTGCCGCACTCGGTCATGCATGGATCAGACCGCGACTATCGATCACCCCGGAAAAAACTGCCCTGGGAGAGCCTGCCGGAACGCGCTACATGCACGGCGGCGGTCAGCCTCAGCCGCGGCACTCGACGATCACGGAATGGCCGATCCGCTGGCTGACTCCGGCAGAAATGGAAGAGACGCATCCGTCGCGCGAGGCCTGGCACCTGAAGGTACCGGTCGCCGCCGCAGCACTGGAGAGTGCCGCACACGAGCTGGAACACGACTGGAAAAGCAAGAACCGCCGCTATCGCTTTGCCGAGGTCGCTCCCGACAAGCCCGCATCCGGCTGTCGCATCAGCGTCTGGGAAAGCGTACAGCGCGGCATGACCCCGGCGATCCGGGAGTGCTTTGACGAGTTCAATCGTGGCCTTCCCTTGCCCGGAACGCCGACGGAGCTGTGGGAGCGGCTGAGAAACTTCAACCGCTGGCTGCAGCAAGTCATCAACGACTGATCCGGCATCTGCCGTGCGGCGGGGACGATGTCGGCATTCACTTATAATCGATGGGTTTCCTCTAATAACAACATCCGGAGATCGCATGGCCCTCCCCGCCGCACTTCAGCACCTCAGCCTTCCCGTCATTGCTTCCCCCATGTTCATCGCCAGCGGCCCCGCACTCGTCATCGAGCAGTGCAAGGCCGGCATCGTGGGCTCTTTTCCGGCGCTGAATGCGCGCCCTGCCGAACAGCTCGATGTCTGGCTCACCGATATCAAGGAAGCACTGGCCGCACATAAAGCCGCCCATCCTGATGCGATCATCGGGCCGATCGCGGTGAACCAGATCGTGCACGCATCGAATGACCGTCTCGAACATGATGTAAAAGTCTGCGTGAAGCATCAGATACCGATCATCATTTCCTCGCTGCGCGCGCCGCCGAAGGAAATGCTGGACGCCATCCATAGCTACGGCGGCATCGTGCTGCATGATGTGATCTCGATACGTCATGCGCAGAAAGCGCTGGAAGCCGGGGTTGACGGGCTGATCCTGGTCGCCTCCGGCGCGGGGGGGCATGCCGGCCGGCTGTCGCCGTTCGCGCTGGTAGGCGAAGTGCGCAAGTTCTACAACGGCCCGGTCGTTCTGTCCGGCTCGATCGCTACCGGCGACAGCATTCTCGCTGCGCAGGCGATGGGCGCTGATTTCGCCTATATCGGTTCGCGCTGGCTCGCCACCAAAGAAGCGAATACCAGCGAAGGCTATCGGCAGGCGATCCTTGAATCCAGCGCCGCCGATGTGGTGTACACCGATTACTTCACCGGGGTGCATGGCAATTACCTGAAAAAATCCATCGTCAAGGCCGGGCTCGATCCGGAGAATCTGCCCGAAGGTAACAAGCAAACCATGAGTTTTTCCAGCGGCGGCAACAGCGACACCAAGGTCTGGCGCGACATCTGGGGTGCAGGTCAGGGGGTGGGGCTGATGGATGATGTGCCCACCGTGGCCGAGATGGTGGCTCGCCTGCGCAAGGAATATGTCGCCGCACGCGCTCGTGTCATGGCCACCGACTACCCTCGCGGCTGACAGACAAAAACGCTGTCAGTACTCCAACTCCGACAGAATTTTCTGCTGGTTTCCGGCTCTAATAAGACACGCATGCCCTGCATGCAGTCGAGGGAGCCGGATCATGAAAACCGATGGCAAGATCTTTCAGGTGGCCACCCAAAAGCCCTTGAAGAAGGAAGCCGTGCCCCGGCTTCCTCATGAGCGCGATGAATCCCGCGACAGCCAGCAGAGCGAGCCACGCTCGGAAATCCGGCAAGCCTATGACGACATCATGTCGGGCCAGCAGGACACGGATTTGCGAGAGACCCGTGGTGTGGAGTGCGTGGTCAGGGGGCAAGTGAAACGACCAACGTAGTGAGGCCTGAGTGATGACCTGCGCTTTTGCGATAAACGGTTCATTCCTGGTGTTATAAACCAGAACAAATTCCGGGAATCAACGGTGTAGGTGAGAGGCTCCGGATAGGAAGCTCGCTCAATAATCGCTTTGCTCCCGGAGGGGCGATAGTTACCCTATGCTTCAGAAAGGGATGTCAGAAAAGACGCCTGCAGAGGGCCATCATGTCGGCTCGATATTCACCAGCTCATTCCCTTCGATCTTCACCGCGCCAACGCGCTTGAGCTGGGTAATCACCCAATGCGAGAGGTGAATATTGCCGAAGTTCATATGCCGCCGGTTGGCGGACTGGATCAGCGGAATCTTGCTGATAATGTGAGGCACCTCGGAGAGCTTGATTCTCTGCCTGTCCATCAGCAGGAATTTGAACAGCACCTTGATGCCGTTCTGTGCATTGCGCAGCGGGTCAGCTTCCAGATACCGGATGCGCGAGTGCGCGGCTTCGATGGCCTCCTGCACCTCGGTGAACGGCCTGCCATGTCCGGGAATGACGAGGCGTACATCGAGTGCTTCGATCATATCGAGCGTATCGCGAGTCTCGCGAAATCCGGCAAAGCTCTCCAGCGCCGGGAAGATCACGCCGAAGCCTTTCTCCCATAGCGCATCCGCAGAGATCAGGATGCCGTGCTGTTCGCAGAACAGCACATACGAATACGGATGATGGCCCGGTGCGAACAGCACCTTCCAGTCCATGCCGCCCAGTCTCAGCGTCTGGTTCGGCTGCAGACCTTCGTCCGCCCGGAAAGGATCGCAGCGTTGGCCGGTCGCATCGAAAGACAAGGTGGTCTTGTCCCAGCGCTTCACCCGGTGCATCTCGGCCGCGGGAATCGCGGTGTGCACCTTCGGATAATGCTCCTGAAGAATGCGATTGCCGCCACAATGATCCGAATGCAGATGGGTGTTGTAGATCGCATCCAGCGGCCGCCCTTTCAGCACGCCCTGGATCAGCTGCAGCGTCTGCTCGGCATGCTTCACATAGCCCGTGTCGACGACCGCAGCGCGCTCGCTATCGATAAAGACGATATTGTTCGAGGAGAGCCAGCCGCGCTCCAGAACATGCATGGTCTTGGGCAGTTTCATGGTTTGACCTGATAAGCCAATGAAATTCGGGCGAACTCTGCCAGCAGCTCGGTGGTGCCGCCGTTGAAGGTCGTGAATGCATTGCCTGTTCGCACGACCAGACGCGGGGGCGATGCCCAGCCCGCCAGCGGTATCCCGATCAGTTTTGCACTGCGTATCTCATCCCAGCGCGCCTGACGATTCCACAGCCACGTCTGACGTATGCCGTCTGCATCGATAGTCACCTCCGAGCGCAGGAAACCGACATACGACATTGCCAGCATCAGCATCGCCGCAAGAAACAGCAGCCGAACGCCCCAGCCGTAATCCAGCAGCGAGTAACGCAGTGCAAAGCTGAGGCCGTAACCTGCCAACGCGACCGTGACGAGGGTCGCCAGCATCTTGAACCAGGGGCTGTAGGCAGGGCCGGTGAGCGTTTCGCGCGGCTGATAAAACTGAGTTTGCATGGGCGGTGATTATGCCTTCGCGCTGGTGCGCATGTCTGCTCAGGACCGGCTTGTGGCGCGGCGGCGAATGATTTCCTTCCAGATCGCGCGTTTTTTTGACTCCGGCGCAACGCTCCAGTCGGTGATCTCCTCCAGCGTTCGTTGACAGCCCATGCACAATCCGGTCGTACGATCCATCTGGCAAATCCCGATACAGGGCGACGGCAAGGGTCCCTGATGTTTCGCCGGATCGAATGCGTGCAGGTCCATGATGATCAGGAAGTTGATCAGTCGGCGTCGGATGCAGGCACGCTGACACCGGCACGCTGTTTTTTCTCGGCCAGCTTGGCATGAAACTTCTCGGGCGCGATCACCGCGCGCTCATGCTCGCCTTCGCTGATCTTGTCCAGACCATCCCAGGCTTCGACTCTGAAACGCACGCGGCGGCCCTCAACGGCGATGACTTCCCCGCGTATCGTCAGCGTCATGCCCGGCGGTGTCGCCGCCAGATGCGAGAAGCTCACATGCACGCCCAGGCTTTGCTCGTTCGGCCAGTCCACATACGGCATGATGCCCTGTGTGCAGGCCAGCTCCATCAGCCCGACCATGTAGCCGGTCGCCAGCACCGCCGGCATGTCATTGGCGAAATCCACGTGCTGACCAAATAGTCTGGGCACCACGGAATGCTCAGGCACCACGGTCTGCCATTCAAAGCGTATGCCGGGTTTCAGTTCGGGACTCATGATTTTCCTCGATCTCAGGCTGCGCGCTTGGCAGCGATCGCGCTGCCTGCACGGCTGGATGACTTGCGACCCAGCTGTTCGGAAATGAATTGTCCGGCATCGACCACGGCCTCCAGCGAGATACCGGTCGAAATGCCCAGCCCGTGCATCAGGTACAGCACATCTTCGGTGGCCACATTGCCGGTCGCGCCCTTCGCATACGGACAGCCACCCAGCCCGGCGACAGAAGAGTGATAAATCACCACACCCACCTCCAGCGCGGCATAGATGTTGGCGAGCGCCTGACCATAGGTGTCATGGAAATGCCCGGCCAGCCGCTCCAGCGGAAATTCTTTTGCGGCGCGCTCGAACACGCGCTTGACCTGCCCGGCGGTACCCACGCCGATGGTGTCCGCGATGTCGATCTCGTCGCAGCCCAGATCGCGCAGGCGCTTCACCACATCGGCGGCCGCTTCCGGGGTCACCTCACCCTGATACGGACAACCCAGCGCACAACTCAGACTGCCACGCAGCCGCATACCGTGCTGCTTGGCCGCCTGCGCGACCTCGCGGAATCGCTCGATCGATTCCGCGATCGAGCAATTGATATTCTTTTGCGAGAAGGCCTCGGAAGCCGCACCAAAGATCACGACCTCATCCATCTTCGCTGCCAGCGCGGCCTCAAAACCCTTCATGTTCGGCACCAGCGCCGAATAGATCGTGCCCGGCCTGCGCCGTATGCCCTGCATGACGTCGGACGACGTCGCCATCTGCGGCACCCATTTCGGCGAGACGAATGAGGCAGCCTCGATGTTCGGAATGCCCGCCTCGCTCAGACGGTTCACCAGTTCAATTTTCACCTCGGCGGAGATGGTCTGCTTTTCATTTTGCAGACCGTCACGCGGACCGACCTCAACGATCTTGACGGCAGTGGGTAATAGGGAAGCGCTCATCAGTTTTCCTCGTGTTCAAATGACAGCAGCTGCGCACCTTCGACGACCTGATCGCCCACGGCGTACAGCAATTCAGTGACCTTGCCTTTGGAGGGCGCACTGATCGTATGTTCCATTTTCATCGCTTCCATGATCAACAGCGGCGCACCCTTGTCCACCTCTGCACCGGCATCGACCAGCAGCGCGACGATCTTGCCCGGCATCGGCGCCGTGAGCCGGCCACCGTCGGCCTCCTGCTCGCCCGCGTGCGCGATAGGATTGCGCCATTCCAGCGACCCGTGGTGGCCGGAATGGAACACATTAAAGTGGTCACCACTGCGAACGACACTCGCTGCGATCGGTCGTCCGTCCACGCTGACGCCAACCTGATTGCCGGTGCCCGAAATATCCCGCAGCAACGCAGACCCGCGATCCGTATTCAGGCGCAGACCAGTACGCTCATACACCAGACTGACAGCACAGTCGCCGGCCGCGTCGGTGAAATTCAGCGTGCGCGTCAGCGTTGCATTCATCCGCCATCCGGACGTTTGCGACCAGGGATCGTTCGAGGACTGAGATTCGTCCCGCACCAAGGCCGCGCAAGCCAGTGCCAGCACGGACAAGGGTGCCCCTGCGGGCGCGGGGAAAAGCTCGGCATGATGACGTTCGATCAGTCCGGTATCCAGTTCAGCCGTTGAGAAAGGCTGGCTCGCGATCAGGCGACCCAGAAATGCCACATTCGTTGAAAGACCGACCGCCTCGAATTCAGCGAGTGCCTGCGACATGCGCGCCAGCGCCTGCGCGCGGTCGTCACCCCAGACAATGAGCTTTGCGATCATCGGATCGTAATACGGCGTAATCGCATCACCTTCGCGCACACCAGCATCGATGCGCACTGCGCTGTCGCGCGTGAACTCGGCCGCGACCGGCATGCGCAGGTGCTGCAGCCGGCCTATCGACGGCAGAAAGCCTTTGTCGGGGTTCTCCGCATACACGCGCGCCTCGATCGCATGGCCACGAATGTGGAGATCTGGCTGCAGCAGCGGCAGTCTTTCGCCCGCTGCCACACGCAGCTGCCACTCGACCAGATCCGTGCCCGTGATCATTTCCGTCACCGGATGCTCGACCTGCAACCGCGTGTTCATTTCCATGAAATAGAAACTGCCATCCTGCTGAGCGATGAACTCCACCGTGCCCGCACCGACATAGCCGACTGCGCGCGCCGCCGCGACGGCCGCATCGCCCATCGCCTTGCGGCGCTCCGCCGTCATGCCGGGCGCAGGCGCTTCTTCCAGCACTTTCTGATGACGGCGCTGTACCGAGCAATCGCGCTCGAACAGCGACACGCAATGGCCTAGGGTGTCAGCAAACACCTGTATCTCGATGTGGCGCGGGCGCACCAGATATTTTTCGACCAGTACGCGCTCGTCGCCAAAGCTGTTCTTGGCTTCACGCTGACAGGACGCCAGTGCTGCCGCGAAGTCTTCGCTCCGCTCGACAATTCGCATGCCCTTGCCACCACCGCCTGCACTCGCCTTCAGCAGCACCGGGTAGCCGATCTTGTCCGCCTGCTGCTGCAGAAACGCCGCATCCTGATTGTCGCCATGATAGCCGGGCACCAGCGGCACACCGGCGGTTTCCATCAGCGCTTTCGCAGCCGATTTCGAGCCCATCGCGCGAATGGCCAATGCGGGCGGGCCAATGAATACCAGACCAGCCTTTTCACAGGCGTCTGCAAATTCGGCGTTCTCGGACAAGAAGCCATAACCCGGATGAATCGCCTGCGCGCCCGTCGCCTGTGCGGCGGCAATGATGCGGTCTGCTCTCAGATAACTGTCCGCTGCTGCCGCTCCGCCGATGGCAATCGCTTCATCGCAAAAGCTCACATGCCGCGCGCCCGCATCAGCCTCCGAATACACCGCCACGGTGCGAATACCCAGCCGGCGCGCGGTGGTCGCCACCCGGCAGGCGATCTCGCCGCGATTCGCGATCAGTATCTTGTTGAACATCGTCTCACTCCGGTGCCTGTGGTCAGGTTAGGTCTTATTTTGATCGTCGTTAAAGTCACTGGATCCCGGCCTGCGCCGGGATGACGGCATCAGGGCAATCAGGCTTCAAGCCACCGCTTCCAGCACTCTCAGCGTCCTCTGCCCCAACCCCGCAATTTCTTCCTCCGTCAGCACATACGGCGGCATCCAGTACACCGTCGTGCCGATCGGCCTCAATAGCAATTCATGCTCCAGCGCCGCCGTAAAAAACCGCCGCGCAAAACCTTCTCTCACCGTCGGCGCCACATCGAACGCAGCAATCATGCCGCGCTGCCGCGGATGCCTGACTGCCGGATGCGCAGCGACTGTCGCCAGTGCCTTGGCCATCCACTGCGCACGCTGCCGGTTGGCGACGATCACCTGATCGTCTTCAAATATCTCCAGCGTTGCCAGCGCCGCGCGGCAAGCCAGCGGATTGCCGGTGTAGGAATGTGAATGCAAAAAGCCGCGAGCGATCTCCGGGTGGTAGAACGCCTGATAGACCGTATCCGTCGTCATCACCAGCGACAGCGGCAGATAGCCGCCGCTGATGCCCTTGGAGAGGCAGATAAAATCCGGCCAGATGCCCGCCTGCTCACAAGCAAAGAAGCTGCCCGTGCGCCCGCAGCCCACCGCAATTTCATCCGCTATCAAATGAACACCAAACTCGTCGCACAGTGCACGCAACTGCCGCAGGTAGGCCGGGTCATGCATCGCCATGCCCACCGCGCACTGCACCAGCGGCTCGACAATCACCGCAGCAATACGATCGGCACGACGCTCCAGCAGCACGCGCATCGCGGCAATGGCGCGCGCTGCCACTTCGGCCTCTGATTCGCCCTCCGCCGCCTTGCGTGTATCCGGGCTCATCACGACATGCGCGCGGCGAACCATGCCGCCATAGGCCTCGGTGAACACCGGCACATCGGTGACGCCCAGCGCACCGACCGTCTCGCCGTGATAACTGCCTTCAAGACAAACGAATTCCTGCTTCGCGGGATGGCCGGTGTTGCGCCAGAAATGAAAGCTCATCTTCAGCGCGATCTCGACGGCCGATGCGCCGTCAGACGCATAAAAACAGTGACCGAGATGATGGTTCGTCAGCGCAGACAAGCGCTCGGAAAGCTGCACCACCGGCTCATGCGTGAAGCCGGCCAGCATCGCATGCTCCAGCCGGTCGAGCTGATCTTTGAGCGCCGCATTGATGCGCGGGTTTGCATGGCCGAAGAGATTCACCCACCATGAACTGACCGCGTCCAGATAGCGCCGCCCCTGATGATCGAACAGCCACGCACCCTTGCCCTGACTGACCGCGACCAGCGGCAAGGTTTCGTGATGCTGCATTTGTGTGCACGGATGCCAGACACTGGCAAGACTGCGGGCGACCCAGTCAGAATCGATAGTGTCGCTCTGGTTCATGCTGCTGTTGTTCATGAGCGCGCCGGGATGCTTTACATCCGGAACACGCCAAAGCGCGTGTCCGGTATCGGCGCATTCAGCGAGGCCGACAGACCCAGCGCCAGCACGGTGCGGGTATCGGCGGGGTCGATGATGCCGTCGTCCCACAGCCGGGCACTGGCATAGTAGGGATGCCCCTGCACTTCATATTGATCGCGTATCGGGCGCTTGAACGCTTCTTCTTCGTCGGCGCTCCAGCGGCCGCCCTTGGCCTCGATGCCATCGCGGCGCACCGTGGCCAGCACGCTCGCCGCCTGCTCGCCGCCCATCACCGAGATGCGCGCATTCGGCCACATCCAGAGCATGCGCGGCGAATACGCGCGGCCGCACATGCCGTAATTGCCCGCCCCGAAACTGCCGCCGATGATGACGGTGAATTTCGGTACCGCCGCAGTGGCGACCGCCGTCACCATCTTCGCGCCATGGCGCGCGATGCCTTCATTCTCGTATTTGCGGCCGACCATGAATCCCGTAATGTTCTGCAGGAAGACCAGCGGTATCTTGCGCTGGCAGCACAGCTCGATGAAGTGCGCGCCCTTCACAGCCGACTCGGAAAACAGAATGCCATTGTTGGCGATGATACCGACCGGCATGCCGTGCAAGTGCGCAAAACCGCAGACCAGCGTCGATCCGAAGCGCGGCTTGAATTCATCCAGCTCGCTGCCATCGACGATGCGCGCAATGACTTCACGCACATCGAAAGGCTTGCGGGTATCGGTGGGAATCACGCCGTACAGCTCGCTCGGGTCATAGCGGGGCGGCACGGGCTCGCGCAGCAGCAGTTGCTGGGGCTTCTTGCGGTTCAGGTTGCCGATCAGCGTGCGGGCGAGCGATAGCGCATGCAGGTCATCCTGCGCGAGGTGATCGGCGACGCCCGACAGGCGGGTATGCACATCGCCGCCGCCCAGATCTTCGGCGCTGACCACCTCGCCGGTCGCCGCTTTTACCAGGGGCGGGCCGCCCAGAAAGATCGTGCCCTGATGCTTCACGATGATGGATTCATCGCTCATCGCCGGCACATACGCGCCGCCGGCGGTGCAAGAGCCCATCACGACTGCGATCTGCGGTATGCCCTCGGCGGACATGTTCGCCTGATTGAAGAAGATGCGGCCGAAATGATCGCGGTCGGGGAACACGTCATCCTGATTCGGCAGGTTCGCCCCACCGGAATCGACCAGATAGATGCATGGCAGATGGTTCTGCTGCGCGATCTCTTGCGCGCGCAAGTGCTTCTTGACCGTCATCGGGTAGTAGGTGCCGCCCTTGACGGTTGCGTCATTGCAGACGATCACGCATTCGATGCCCTTCACGCGACCGATACCCGTGATGATGCCGGCGCAGGGCGCCGCATGGTCATACATGTTGAATGCCGCCATCTGCGAAAACTCCAGAAACGGCGTTCCCGGATCCAGCAACTGGTTCACTCGCTCGCGCGGCAGCAGCTTGCCGCGTCCGGTGTGCTTGTTGCGGGCTTCCTCGCCGCCACCCAGCGCCAGTTTCTCGCAGTGCGCGCGCAGGTCATCGACCAGTGCCTGCATCGCAGCGGCATTCGCTACAAACTCGGCCGAGCGAGGATTCAGTTGGCTCTCAATGACGGGCATGACATTCCTTGAAAGACGACAGCTCAGGCTTTGAAATCGCCGTCGACATAAAACCAGCGCCCGTCGCGACGAATGAAGCGGCTGGTCTCGTGCAGCCGCCGGGCACGACCACCAACCTTGGCTCGTGCGATGAATTCCACGGTGCCGTCATTGCCCTCTTCCTGAGAGGCACGCACTTCCAGCCCGACCCACTTGATGCTGGGCTCGATCAGCGCTTCCGCCGGACAGGTGGACGGATCCCAGGTCGTGCGCAGATACGCCTCATCGGCCAGGACATAGGCGGTATAGCGCGAGCGCATCAGCTGCTCGGGCGTTTGCGGCAGCTCTGCGCCGCTGATGAAACGGCCGCAGCAAGTGTCGAGGGCTTCTCCACCGCAGGGGCAGGGTTTGACGATTTGTATGCTCATAGTGTCTGACATTAGTGTGCCAGGGCGCGTCCTATCAAGATCTTCTGGATATCACTAGTGCCCTCGTAGATCTGACAGACGCGCACATCGCGATAAATGCGCTCGACCGGAAAATCCGCGAGGTAGCCATAACCGCCATGGATCTGTATCGCATCGGTACAGACCTTCTCGGCCATTTCGCTGGCCAGCAATTTTGCCATTGCTGCCTCTTTCAGGCACGGCAGGCCGGCATCTTTCATGGTTGCCGCATGCCAGACCAGCTGGCGCGCCGCTTCGATCTGCGTTGCCATGTCGGCCAGACGGAACTGTACCGCCTGATGCTCGAACAAGGGTTTGTCGAAGCTTTGCCGGTCTTTCGCGTAGGCCAGCGCCGCGTCAAACGCCGCGCGCGCCATGCCGACCGACTGCGCGGCAATACCGATGCGGCCGCCTTCCAGACCGGACAGCGCGATCTTGTAGCCCATGCCTTCTTCGCCGATCAGGTTCTCGGCCGGCACCCGGCAATTTTCAAACACGATCTGCGCGGTGTCGGACGAATGCTGGCCGAGCTTTTCTTCAATGCGGGCCACGATATAGCCCGGCGTATTGGTCGGCACCCAGAACGCGCTGATGCCGCGCTTGCCCGCGCCCTTGTCCGTTACGGCCATCACGATCGCCACATCGGCATGCTTGCCGCTGGTGATGAATTGCTTGACGCCGTTGATCACATAGCTGTCACCATCGCGGCGAGCAGTGGTGCGCAGCGCCGAGGCATCGCTGCCCGCGTGCGGCTCGGTCAGGCAGAACGCCCCCAGCATCTCGCCTTTCGCCAGCGGCACCAGCCATTGCTGCTGTTGCTTTTCATTCGCAAACGCCATGCCGATGCTGCACACCGGGCAGTTGTTGACGGAAATGACGGTGGAGGTGCCGCCATCACCAGCGGCGATCTCTTCCAGCACCAGCGCCAGCGACAAATAGTCGAGGCCCGCACCGCCCAGCTCCTGCGGCACGGCAACGCCGAAGGCGCCCAGCTCGGCCAGCTGCTTGAGGGCGTCCTTGGGAAATGCATGCTCGCGATCCCAGCGGGCAGCGTTGGGGGCCAGCTGCTGCTGCGAAAAATCGCGCAGCGCATCGCGGATCATTTGGTGTTGTTCTGAGAGGACCATGTTCTTTTAGTTGTGAAGCTCGGGAATTTCAGGTGTTTGTGGGTGCGCTAAAGCCGCTGGATCCCGGCCTGCGCCGAGGTCCAGTGTCTTTACAAGGGTGATCACCACGGCATCTTCCGCCCGTCGTAACTCTGAAAGCTGCCGCTGTCCGAAGGCTTCAGGCGCTCGATCACCTTCAGCATCCCTGACACGCTGTCCGTCACCGAGGTGGGTGCCGAGGCACCGCCCATGTCGGTGCGCACCCAGCCCGGATTCATCGTCACCAGCGTGACGTTCGGATAATCCTTGCGTGCAGAATGCACCGCCATGTTCAGCGCCGCTTTCGAGGCGCGATAGACCCAGCCCATGCTCGACTCGGCATCGGCAATGCTGCCCATGCCGCTGGTGATGAAGGCAAACTTGCCGCGCGCCGCGCTGACCAAAGGCGCGACCAGCGGTATCGCCTGCATCGCACCGAGCACGTTTGCATGCATGGTCGCATCGAACATCGGCAGCGTGGGCGGCTCGCTGGCACCATCATAGGAACCAAACACGCCCGCCACATAGACGGCGAGATCGATTGTCTCGCCGTCGAGCTGCCAGGCCAATGCCGAGAGCGATTCGGGCACGGCGACATCGATCTTCAGCGCATTCGCGCCATCCTCCTTGAGTGATGCCAGCGATGATTCATCGCGGGCGGTCGCGAACACCCGCCAGTCTGCAGCGAGCAGCTGGCGGACAAATTCGCGGCCGATGCCGCGCGATGCGCCGATGATCAGTGCGGTGCGCATGCGTGGCTTACATCATCTCGATGGCCATCGCGGTGGCTTCGCCGCCGCCGATGCACAGCGCTGCCACACCGCGCTTGCCGCCGGTCTTCTTCAGCGCGCCCAGCAGCGTGACGATGATGCGCGCACCGGAGGCGCCGATCGGATGGCCGAGCGCGCACGCGCCGCCGTGGATGTTGATGCGGTCATGCGGAATGTTGTGCTCTTTCATTGCCGCCATCGCGACCGCTGCAAACGCTTCGTTCACTTCGAACAGATCGACTTCCTTGCTGCTCCAGCCGATCTTCTTGTACAGCTTCTCGATTGCGCCGACGGGGGCGGTGGTGAACCATTGCGGCTCTTGCGAATGACGCTGATGGCCGACGATTCTGGCAATGGGTTTCACGCCAAGCTTCTTGGCAGTCGATTCGCGCATCAGCACCAGTGCTGCCGCGCCATCATTGATCGACGACGACGATGCCGCCGTGATCGTGCCGTCTTTTTTGAACGCGGGACGCAACTGGGGAATCTTGTCGATCTTGGCCTTCAGCGGGCCTTCATCCTTGTCGATCACGACATCGCCGCCTTTGCCGGCGATAGTCACAGGAGCCATTTCCCACTTGAACGAGCCATCCGCTGTTGCCGCCTGCGCGCGCTTGACAGACTCAATCGCGAACGCATCCTGTTCTTCGCGCGTGAAATGGTATTTTGCCGAACAGTCTTCAGCATAGGTGCCCATCGCGCGGCCCTTCTCATACGCATCTTCCAGACCATCGAGCATCATGTGGTCATACATCATGCCGTGGCCGATGCGGTAGCCGCCGCGCGCCTTCGGGATCAGGTAAGGTGCATTCGTCATCGACTCCATGCCGCCGGCAACGACGACCTCATTGGTGCCAGCAACCAGCGAATCGTAACCATAGATGGTTGCCTGCATCGCCGAGCCGCACATCTTCGACAGCGTGACCGCACCGGCAGACACAGGAATGCCGCCCTTGATCGAGGCCTGACGCGCCGGCGCCTGACCCTGAGCGGCCATCAGGCAGTTGCCGAAGATGACGTCATTGACCACGTCAGGCGAAATGCCTGCGCGCTCGACAGCGGCCTTGATGGCCACCGCGCCGAGGTCATGCGCGGCGAGCGAAGAAAAATCACCCTGAAAAGCGCCCATGGGGGTGCGCGCGGCGCCGACGATAACGATAGGGTCTTGCATGTTGCTCTCCAATCTGTGTTTCAGGTTGTATAGGGAAGTCGTGAAAATTCGTTGAATTCAGGCGGCCTGCGCGACCGGCGCATGGCCTGACTGATGAATGAAGCGGATCTCCTGCGGATAGGGAAAGACATCTTCGACCTGCCCTTCCTCGATGCGCTGCTTGCGCTGCCGCCAGTAGTTTGCGGTGAGCAGGTCCGCATGATATTTCATGAAGACCTCACGCACTTTAGGATTCCCGAGCAAGAAGACGCCGAATTGCTCGGGGAAGACATCATTCTTTGCGACCGGATACCAGGGCTCGCTGGCCATCTCGTCTTCTTCATTGCGCGGCGCGGGAATGTCGCGAAAATTGCAGTCGGTGATGTATTCGATCTCATCGTAGTCGTAAAAGACCACGCGGCCCTGTCGCGTCACGCCAAAATTCTTGTACAGCATGTCACCGGGGAAGATATTCGCAGCGACCAGGTCCTTGATCGCATTGCCGTATTCGCGCACGCCATGTTCAAGCTTGGCGTGGTCACCCGCAGCTTCGGCCTCGGTCAGCCAGATGTTCAGCGGCGTCATGCGGCGCTCGATGTACAGATGGCGCACGATGATCTGGTCTTGCTCTTCCTCCACCAGCGAAGGGGCAACTGCTTTCAGCTCGGCGAGCAGCTCTTCAGAGAAGCGCGAGCGCGGGAAAGCGACGTTGGAATACTCCAGCGTATCGGCCATACGGCCCACACGATCGTGATATTTGACCAGCAGGTATTTTTCTTTCACCAGCTCGCGCGTGGTTTCCTTTGGCGCGGGGAAGCTGTCCTTGATCGCCTTGAAGACATAAGGGAACGACGGCAGCGAGAACACCACCATCACCAGCCCCCGGATGCCGGGCGCGA
>JACCDH010355462.1_pt1 | contig 55909 bp, 44 predicted proteins | sample 7442481 | NCBI WGS metagenome assembly JACCDH01 (sample SAMN15323433, study PRJNA562643) | freshwater metagenome | isolation source: river surface water | place: USA:Blue River Watershed | collected 2017-08-15
CCTAATTTGTCAACGATAATTTTTTTAACTCTAGTTGCGATGTCTGACATTGTAAAAAGTTTTTGTTTACGCGGCAAAAATATACTTTTTGTCAAAATACCAAGAGTTTATTTGCTTTTTTGTTTTCACATTTTATTATCCTTTGCAAGCAGTGCTGTTTAAAGGCCGTTTAAGGCAGGATTTCGCCTGAAATGCTAACAATTGCTAATTAATTTTTAAAATAGCGCCTGATTTTTTGTTGGTCTTCGAAGCTAAAATGTGCTTTTGGTAGGATGAAAAATGATTTTGGCGCAAAATAACAATGAAAAAATAAGGGACTTTCGAAAAAACGAGTCACATCGGACCATGCCCATTCTGCCCTTCCATTTTCTGATTCCAAACTTCCCCCGTTATCATTAAAATTAAATTCCCAGTCCTGTTTGAACATGAGCGTCCTCCTATAAAACAACCAGGGTAATAGATACCAGAAAAAAACCATCAAAAGAAGCCATAATAATGAACCCAATAAAAAAAGCTCTGGTCTAATTTTTTTGTAAAACAATAAAATGGCTGTGACAATGGCATATGCATTTACAAAAAGCATTAATCCTTTGATCTCGGATTGCTTTATAAAATGGTATCTAAGCCCTTGAATGACTTGGGATTTTTGGTATTGAATTGGGATAGACATATACTGAAAGTAAAAATTGTACACAAAGATACAAAGCGCAAAGGTTTGCATTGAAAAAACAACCTAAAAATGCAGAATTAACCGTACACTAAAATGAGTGAAAATGACAAATTCACTATATTTAGAGAACGCATTGCTTAAATACCATACTATGTCTATTAAACCCAATTTGCGCTTTTCGCAAATCATCAACATGAATGTTGGTTTCTTAGGAATTCAGTACAGCTTTGGATTACAACAATCCGCTGTAAATCCAATTTATGATATGTTGGGTGCTAGTCCCGACCAGATCCCCATGTTAAACTTAGCAGGCCCTATGACGGGCTTATTGATTCAACCGATCATCGGCGCCATGAGTGATAAAACTTGGTCGCCCAAATATGGAAGACGTAAACCCTACTTTTTAATTGGAGCGTTACTTTGTAGCATCTGTTTATTCCTTTACCCTTTTAGTAGCGCTTTATGGATGGCAGTAGGTTTATTATGGGTACTCGATGCAGCAAACAATACAGCGATGGAACCATATCGTGCATTTATTGCAGATAAACTACCAGGTAAGCAACATGCTGCAGGTTTTTTAACACAAAGCTTTTTTACAGGACTAGGTATCACATTGGCCAATATCTCATTATTCGTTTTTCAGAAAAATATTCCCGGAACTTATGGAAGTCTCCCATATTGGGTTTATGCTTCTTTCTTTTTGGGTAGCATTTGTTCCATAGCAACAGTGGGCTGGTCTGTCTATAAAACTCCTGAGATTCCTCCAACCGAAGCCGAATTAACTGCACTTAAAGCAGAAAAAATAAATGTATTTACTCCATTTTTAGAAATTGGTGCAGCAATTGGAGATATGCCCAAAGTAATGTGGCAATTGGCTTTAGTTTATTTATTTCAGTGGTATGCACTTTTTTGTTATTGGCAAAATGCGTCCAAGAGTATTGCTAAATCAGTATGGAATACAACAGTTTACCAAAACAATCCTCTTTACGATGAAGCAGTAGGATGGTCTGGACTTGTAAATGGATGGTATAATATTGTCACTTTTGCAAGTGCATTTTTTTTACTTTGGTTGGCCAAAAAAATGAGTCCAAAAATGATTCACATCATCTGTTTGATGATGGCGGCATTGGGGCTTTTAGTTTTCCCGCATATCACTGATAAAAATTTATTATTTATTCCAATGGCAGGTTTTGGAGTCGCATGGGCAAGCATGATGGGGATTCCTTATTTACTCGTGGTAGATAAAATACCAAAAGAGAGATATGGAGTGTACATGGGGATAATCAATATGATGATCGTAATCCCAATGCTTATTCAAAATATAAGCTTTGGTTATATTTTGAAGCATTTCTTAAATAATGACCCAGGAAAAGCCATTAGTTTTGCTGGCGTCTTTTTATTGATTGCTGCAATTGCAACTTTTTCCATTCAAAGCTCAGGTAGTCAACCAAATAAAGATGCGACGATGCCCATGAGTGGTGGACATTAAATAGGATTTGAAAAATATAAGATATGAAAGTACTGTGTATTGGTGAAGCATTAATTGACATGATTTGTACCGACAGAGGCAGTCGTTTAGCCGATGGACAAAATTTTTTAAAGAAAGCAGGTGGCGCACCAGCCAATGTTGCAGCAGCGATTGCGGCATTGGGTGGCAAAGTGGATATGGCCGCCAAAGTGGGCAAAGATCCTTTTGGACAACATTTGATTGATTTATTAAATGAAATGGGGGTGTCCACAAAATGGATCATTCAAGACCCAAATGCATTCACTACATTCGCATTTGTATCTTTAATGGAAGATGGTGAGCGGGATTTTTATTTCAATAGAGGTGCAGATGGCCAACTATCGATTGCTGATTTGTCCAATTTAGATTTAAATGAATATGGCATTGTACATTTTGGTTCTGCTACTGGATTTTTACCAGGGCCATTACAAAGCACTTATATAGATTTATTAAATAAAGCAAAAGCTGCAGGCGCATTGATAAGCTTTGATCCAAATTATAGACATTTATTGTTTCCAAATAATACAGCTAGTTTTGTAAAGCAATCATGGCATTTTATTCAGTCCTGTGATTTTTTTAAACTAAGTGATGAGGAAGCCTTATTGATCACTGGCTTAGATACTGTTCAAGCCGCTGCAAATGCATTGCGTGAAAAAACAAATGCCGTATTTGCAATTACACTGGGCAAAGAAGGTACTTTATTAGCTACCTGCCACGGTACAGAAATTGTCTCTAGTATTCCTATTACACCTGTTGATGCAACTGGAGCGGGCGATGCTTTTGTTGGGGCAGTGCTCTATCAATTATTAGATAAGCAACCAGCTGATCTGCCAACTTTATCACTTGATACATGGCGCACAATCATCACCAACGGCAACAAAGCTGGAGCGAGGACTTGTGAATACATGGGCGCCATGGAGGCATTTAAACATTTAAACAATACTATTTTCAATTCTTAAATTGCAAGCGCACTGTGAACCTGACCCCATTACACCAATTTGGAACTGACTTATTAGCTCAATTCAAAATAGACGCTAAGAAAAAAGATAAAGATTTCTACCAACGTTTTTTTACACACTTAGATGCCATCGAAAATTTATTTGATGAAGTGTATGCATGGCATCCAAAAAGAAACGAACAATTCGAAGCACTCTTATGCACGCTCATTCAAAAATATAAAGAGCGCTCTAATGTGTTGCTACAAAAAGATGCTCAAAAAGCCAGTTCAGGACATTGGTTTTTAAGCAATGAGATTACAGGTATGAGCTTGTATGTAGACCGTTTCAGTGAAAATTTAAAAGGCTTACAAAAAAAGCTAGATTATTTTAAAGAACTAGGTGTAAATTTTTTACACTTGATGCCCATCTTTGAAAGTCCTGAAGGAGAGAGTGATGGTGGTTATGCGGTTTCCAATTTTAGAAAAGTAGCAGATCGATTTGGTGATTTACAAGATTTAAAAAATCTGATTGCTGACATGAATGCATCAAAAATGTATTTAATGTTAGACATCGTCTTGAACCACACTTCTTACCACCATGAGTGGGCACAAAAAGCAAAAGCGGGTGATCCTTATTACCAAGATTTTTTCTACTTCTATGATCATCGAGGCATACCTGATCAATTAGATCAAACGATGCCCGAAATTTTTCCAGAGTCTTCTCCTGGTAGCTTTTCTTATGTACCAGAATGTGACAAATGGGTGATGACCGTATTTCATAAATATCAATGGGACTTAAACTATAGCAACCCAACCGTCTTGGTGGCGATGATGGATACCATTTTATTTTATGCCAACCTTGGCGTCGATATTCTACGCATTGATGCACCTGCATTTATTTGGAAAGAACTAGGCACTACCTGTCAAAACCTACCAAAGGCACATACGCTACTGAGATTGATAAAACAATGTACCCTTGTGGCGAGTCCAGGCATGGCCTTATTGGGGGAAGCCATTGTAGCACCTAAAGAAATTATTAAATATTTTGGAACAGATAATTATACTGCGAATGAATGTGATGTGGCTTACAATGCTACTCAGATGGCATTACAATGGGACGCACTTGCTACTGGAGATACAAGGATCATGTTAACGGCTCAGCATGATATCATGCAAAAGCCATTTGGATGTACTTGGATTTCTTATACAAGATGTCATGACGATATTGGACTTGGTTATGATGACGAAATGATAGCAAGGGTTGGATTTAATCCCTACCACCACCGAACATATTTAAAAAATTATTTCTCGGGCAACCATGATGGATCTGTTGCTGCAGGCGCTTTATTTTCGGTCAATCCAAAAACGAATGATGCAAGGATTAGCGGAGCACTCGCCTCTCTATGTGGTTTAGAAAAAGCAATGGCTTGGAACAATGCAGGTGAAATAGAAAATGCTTTGAGAAAAATCATTTTAATGCAAGCACACGCTATGTTCATGGGTGGCATTCCAATGTTGTATTATGGAGATGAAATGGCTTACACGAATGATTATAGTTATTTAAACGACCCTGGTAAAAGTTATGACAACAGATGGATGCACCGTCCAATCATTGATTGGCATAAAAATGAGCAGCGCCATAAACAAGGCAGTATGGAACAACGTATTTTTAATGCAACAAAGCAACTGATTCAACTAAGAAGCAGGCTGCCCATTTTAAGTGATTTTAAAAATACCACATGGATGACGCCACACAATATTCATGTGGCTGGTTTTATTCGTGCCCAAGAAGATAAAAAAGTATTCTGCTTATTCAACTACAAAGCAACAGACTCTTATGTGACTTGGTTTGCATTTAAAGAACATGGTGTAAGACCATCCAAATTAAAAGATCTTTGGACCGGCCTTATACACCATGTCGGGAATGATAACGAATACTTTGTATTAGGGGGTTACCATTTTGCTATTTTAGAAATAGTAGATTAAAATTTAAAACTCATTCCAAAATTGATACTATAATCTGCAAAAGCAGCGTCACCTCTTGCAAAAATACCTGTATCATTTGTTCTTAAAATATCCGCATAACTTTGTGGACGTTCACGTCTCAAAGCAATAGGAGTATATAAAAAGAAATTATATTTCTTATACATGAAAGTAATTCCAGGTTCGGCAGATAAAATATTACCTGGCCTTCTAAATCCAGTACTTTTACCAATCAAGTCGTAGGTTGGAATGCACTCAAACCTGAGACCTAGTGAATAGGCCCAAGCTTGATTGCTATAATTAAAGCCAGATCTCAACATGTACTGATCTGCAACACTCATTACATTCGAAGTGTATTTAATTGCAGTTGCAGAAGGCGTTCCACCTCTCGCAGTGCTTACACCATTATGATCTCTTGGATTCAACAAATAAAATGCATTGGCATACGCACTCCAATTAAGATTGATTTGTCTGAAACCATTCAATTCTACAGTCACACCAACGCCTCCATCACCAGGTTGGATAGACTGATCAACATAACCAACTCTCCTTGCATTAAGTTGATATTGAAACTCATCTTGTGCTTTAAAATTTCCAGTTGGCAACTTGATTCCTAATCCTGCCATTAAATTTCCTTTTTTATTTACTGATGGGGCAATTAACCATCTATAAGCACTTAAACGAATATCACCCAAGCCCCTTGCAGAAGTTGCAAAACGATAAGGGCTGGTATTTCCTAAATGTTCATATTTTGACGTTCTTTCATAATTTACTAAGGGAATATTAATACCAATCATCCATTCTTTTCGGAGGATCCTTATTAAAGAAAAATCCATAGCACTGGTATAATTGATTACCTCAGAACCTTCAGCAACTCTATATTTTTGCTCATCAGTTCCATTAAAATGTTTGTATGATTTAAAATACCTATAATTTATATTTAAATTCCATTTTGAACTGTCTTCCTGGTGCATTGCTGCATGCTCCATAGTGCATAATCCACCTACAGTTCGAATCGCAACACATCCTTGAGCACTTAAAAAATTGATAGAATAAAGGCATAATAATGCCATTATGAAGATTGATTTTTTCATTAGTTTAATTTTTTAAAATGTATAGGCAAAACAACTTGCTGGAACATCTGTGTGAAATGTACCAGTTTGCCAAGATTCGAATAATCGAGTCTTACATTTTCATTTTTAATTTAGAAACAATATAACTCCCAAGTGCCTGCCCCTTTTGGGTACTTGTAATACAGGAATTATGAAAGTGAATACCCCCATAAAAACGTGCCCAGTTATTCTCATCTGCAGCATGTCTAAACGATTTAAAGCTTCTGTTCTCAATGCCAAATTCTAATTCTGTAGAATCTGTGTAGGCAAAATTATCGCCATAGACACTTGTCAAAGCTTCTGCCGCAGCTGATGAAATAGTGGAATGACCACATGTATATTCTGGGAATGCAGGCGTTTGCAACAATGGCCTCCAATTTGGATCAATGTATTTATTAATCACTGTCTCTGGACGTACTGTTTTATAAGTATATTTTGCATCCCAAGTATGAATAAACGCATCAAATAATGCAATGGCGGTTTTTGCATAAGCGTACACTGCTGTATTAAAATCTTTTTTAGCCGTTTTATTCGCAATACCAACAATACTCATCCAATGCCCTGGAGGAGAAAACTTTTTGGTACTAAACATAGCGTGTCCTGTTACATTTACTTTAAAAGGATTGTCATCCCAGAAATTGGCAATGTGTTTTTGCTCTTCTGTTAAACTATCGCCAGCATTTTTTACCATCATCAAATGTTTATAGTATTCGCTATTTTTATCCGTAACATTAAATGCTGGGGGCGGTAAAGGTCTAAATTGGCTTGCACTATCAATAGCCATTGGTCTTATTTCTGCCCAATGTGGTTCTGCAGCAGAGGCATACATTGGAGGAGTTGGCACCCAACGGCCTGGAGAATCTTTTACAGTATATCTTTCTGCACTTCTTGTTTGTGCATAATTATCTTTTTTACTCCATGCAATAATTGCCCCACTTACTTCCTTCGCATAAGCTTCTGATGCTTTAATCATGCTGCTGGACATACCATTTTGCTGTACTAATTTTCTTAAACTATCAGTATAATCTTGCATACTTCCTTCAGGAAAAGTAACTGCCTGACCAACAGTTGTGTAAGCCACCAAAGCAGCATATGGAAAGTCAATATTTGCGGTATCTTTAGGCTTTGGGATAGCCGATAATCCTTTTAACTGCCCTGCCAAACTTTGATACTCAGTGGGAGCTCCTGCTGCAACTACTTCATACCCTGCTATCGCAGCGTAAGCATAGTTCCTGGAGGCAACTATTGGGCTAAAATTATTACCCATGACCACTTTGTTTAATTCATGCACTGTATAAGCATATAAATCTGGATTGGAGGTGATTTTTTTATAGTTATCTGATTGTGTACAAGCTAGCATTGTCATTGCAAATAGCAATACAGCAAATAATTTATTCATTGAATTCAATTGAAAAGTAATGTGTTTAAAATAAAAAGTAGTAGCTGTAGATTCACAAATCTAACATGCTACAATTAGGATAAGATATATCCTAATATGGAGTAATTATTTAATAAGCAACTATTTTTGGTGGCGGGCCCTGAACCGTTAAATAATTGCTTATTAAACGCGCACTGTAACGATAACCAGTCGTTACATCCGCCAAATTTACTGGAGCTAAATGCCAGCTATTGTCTTGTTCAATGTAATCGAAACTCAATAACTTCGTCATTGATTTGCCGATTGGAATTGACTTTTTATCTGTACCTGTATTTGAAAGGTCTTGTGCTAATTTATAAAAATCTTCTCTTGCATTTTTGATATGCAAACGGTCTTGGTTAGGAATTACTTTCAATTCAAGACTGTCATTGTAAATCCTTCTTTGTACATATTGGTAAACAATACCTTTAATCACAATCTCTCCATCTACTCTTTCAAATTGAGGATTATTGGCATAGTAAGGAAGGTTGATTGGTGTCTTGATTGTCACTAGATAAGATGCATCATAGTCGTTTTCTTCAATTAATTCAACCAACTGGTCAGCTGCTTTTTGATCAAAATAATTCGATACCAGGCGGTACCCAAATCCGTTAAAAAGCATAATGCCCAAGAATAATATAGCGCCTAATTTTTTCAATAACCTAAGTTAGTCATTTTTTGAAAAATGGTACTTTTTAAAGGAGAGTTTTTTTGTAATTTCACGCCCTCAAACAACCATAAGCCATGCATAAAAGAATCTACATATTGTTAGCATTGTCTCTGCTGTGCTTAGTTACTGTTTATGTTTTTATTCCCAACCAAATTGTAATTAAAGGACAACAGATTGTCAACCAGCCCACTGCAAGCGTGAATAGAGGAATGATGCAGACGAAGAAATGGGCTGCTTGGATGCCAAAAGACATTGAAATAAATGTGATTGGCAGCTTAGTAGCAACCATACAGGCAGAATTGACCGTGGATCAGTTAAAAGTACCTGTCTTATTCTCAATCATGGACGGAAAAGACAAAAATACAATCATTAGCTTTGAAACTACAATGGATAATAACCAGTGGTCTCCAATTGCGAGGGTTCAATATTATATTTTTTCAAAAAAAATTCAATTCAAACTTGACCGTATCCTCAAAGCTGCTGGAGCATACTACAATTATACCAAGAGTATTTATGGATTTGATATCATTGAAACCCGTGTAAAAGACTCAAGCTTGATTGCAATTGATCAAACTTTTAATGACACCCCATCTCTTGTTCAAATTTACCAAATGGTTGGACAATTAGAAGCGCAAATTGCCAGTCAAAATGGAAGGGCAAAAGGTGCTCCGATGGTAAACATAACAAGGATTGAAGCGAATGAGGTTTATACTCAAGTTGCGATTCCACTAGAGAAAGACATTCCTATACAAGCAGGATTTACGATTAAAAAAATGGTACTTGGAAATCTACTTTCAGTGGATGTCCAAGGAGATCAAAGAAAGGTGCATCAAGCATTTGAAGCGACCAAACTTTATATCTCTGACAAGCAAAAGTCTTCTCCTGCGATTCCATTTATTATCTATAACACAAATAGATTGTTAGAGAAGGATTCCAGCAAATGGAAGTCAACGATCAATTATCCAATTTTTTAATTTCCGAGAGAACTACTTTTAATTTTTAAATTGAATCAGCCTCAAACTATCTGAATTCATTGCTAAAACATATCCTATTTTTTTGTTTAATTGGATAGGAGCAATCTGTCTTACCTGACCTTTAATACTTAGTCCATTCATTGGTGTGGCTTTAAAATCTTGTTTTCCATTATTGATCAATAATGTTCCATAGTCAGCGTCATACCTGCCCATTTGAACATTGTTATCGTAAAAGTTTCCCATTATTAAGATGTCGGGCCACTTGTCCCCATTTGCATCTATCTTGACTGCTGCTTTATAGGCTGTTATTTGAGCTTCCCATGGTAATACTTTTGCAGTAAATTCACCGCTCCCATTATTGATAAACAAAGTATTTGCAAAATGATAAGCTTTTACAACTTTCGAAGATTTTAATTTTTCCTTTGTGAAAATATCATAAAGGTTTGCTTTTGCAAAATCTTCTGCATACAAGAAAGACTTTTTAATCTTGGGTATTTGTCTTTGAATTTCATCTTTATTTGCAAAAGGGATTTCTTTGCCTTGAAGATAGAAAGTGATGATTTGTTCAAACTTACCATTGTCATCAAAATCATTATAATACATACTAATTGGTTCTTTTTCTGTCGCCTTTAACCTTGTATTCAATCCTAGGTTTCCAGCAATAAAATCCATATCGCCGTCTAAATCTATATCAACAGGGGTTATAAAATTCCACCAACCTGGCAAATTAGTTACAGTTGCTTTCTTCCATTTTTTTGTAGATGGATATAATACATCGATACCCCCCCATTGATGCGTCAATAAAATTTCTAATTTCCCGTCTTTATCGATATCGATTTCTGTTGCACTTGTTATTAATCCAATACCAACTAAATCTGGTGCAAAGGTTGTTGTTACATCTTTAAAATGCCCATCGCCAGTATTGTATAACAAATAACTATTAGTTGGCGCGCCATAATCCATTGCAGTCACCCTACTTGTGATCAATAAATCTATTGAACCGTCTTGGTTAAAGTCACGGGCAATGATGGATGAACTTTGATTATATATGGGGATTGCTTTTTCCAATGCAATAAATTGACCATTGGGATTATTTAAATAGACCCTTGGCATCATATGCTTGTCTTTGCCAAAATATTCATTCCCTCCTGAGCCAACCACAATATCCTTCAGCCCATCCTTATTAACATCTACCATGACAGCGGCAACATCCTCATAGTTACTATCTAATCTAAATGCTTCTTGCTTGGATAAAATAAATTTGCCATTTGTTTGTTGATAGTACAAGGCCGCACTAAATCCTCGAGCGCCTCCAATAAATATATCTTCTAAACCATCTTTATTTACATCTCCCACAGCCAAAGCTGGACCCTCTGTTGAATTCATTTGAGGAATTAATTGTTCCCTATTAAACTCTTGGAAGCTATTTTCTTGATGCTTGAATTTTACACCAGCACTTGCAGTAATATCTACTACTTGTTTGGTTACTTGTGGCCAGTATTGATTGATTAAATTGTAATCAAATTTTGGTAAACCAATCTGATAAGCAAATGCAAGTTGTTTTTTCTTAAAATCAACTGGTTGAATTTTTTGAAAACTATTGTCTGGCCATATTAAAAAAGCAGAATCGACTTTGGTATTTTTCAATCCAATAGACAATGGAATTTCCATACTGGATAAAAAGCCTTTTACTGGAAATTTTTCATAGGTCCTGATTTCCCCAGGAGTGAACAATACAAGCTTAGCACCAATCGCATTGATATTGGCTGCTGCTCCTTTTAATGTCACTGAAACTGCATGCGCAGTTGTATCTTGATTAGTCTTGTTTTCATAAATAAAAGACTTGTCGTTTACATTATTCACTACTAAATCTAAGTCGCCATCATTATCGAAGTCTGCATATGCAGCGCCATTTGAATAAGAAGGTGGATTGTTAATGATTGCCTTTTCTTGATCATCAAATGACAAACCTTTTTTATTTAGATAAAACTGATTGGGGATTTTAATTTCAGGGAAACGATCTATTAAGGCCATGTCTTTTTCGCCCATTTTATTGTCTCTAATTTTCTCTTGAATTTCTTGATTGGAGACATAATTCACATAATCCATATCATTCATCCTCTTGGGAATGCCATTTGCAATAAAAATATCTTTGTATCCATCATTATCAAAATCCATTAATAAGGTAGCCCAAGACCAATCAGTAGCGAACATGCCAGAATACATACCTACTTCACTAAACTTTCCATTGCGACGATTCCATTGTAAGTTGTTACGGGTAAATTGATAGTCATACCCAACGGATATTTTATATTGATAGATATCATAATCATCCTCTCCCAAGGATCTTTTCAATATATAAGGATCTTTTGGTAACATATCCATAGATACAATTTCAGGAAATCCATCATTGTTTAAATCTCCTGCATCTACACCCATTGAATACTGACTAGTATGCATCAACCGCTCTTTTTGTTCATCTTTAAAACTTCCATCTTTCTGATTGATGTATAAATAATCGTTCTCATGAAAATCATTCCCTGCATAAATATCTACCCAGCCATCTAAATTGATATCACTCATTACCACACCCAATCCATAACTAATAGCTGTGCTATTGATTTTGGTTGCCTTGGTCACATCTTCAAAATGCCCATTTTGATTGGCAAAAATACGATCGCCTGACAATGGATCAAATGTCCCCATAAAACTTGCCCTAGGTGCAAAAGTTCCGTTCTGGTGTACTGAATGATTTAATAAAAAAACATCCAAATCACCATCTTGATCGTAATCAAAGAAACTTGCTTGTGTGCTAAATCCCGAAAAATCTAAACCATATTCAGTAGCCGCTTCTTTATATTTTGGAATCCCATTTTTGATACCCTGACAAACAAGTAATTGATTTTTGGAAACAAATTTTTCGAAGTTTCCTAACCTACAGATATAAATATCCAACAAGCCATCATTGTTAATATCTACTACAGACACGCCCGTATTCCAGGCGCTGTCCTGAGGAATAAGTGCCTGCTTACTTACTTCCTCGAACCTTAAGTTACCTTGATTTAAGTACAATTGATTATTCCCTTCATTCGATGCAAAAAAGATATCCGCCTTACCATCATTATTAAAATCACCCGTGGCAACCCCTGCCCCATTATAGTAATACATATAATGAAACATGTTGAACTGTTCATTTGGATGTAATTTATTTTCAAATTGTATACCAGTCTGTTCAGCATTTAAAGCTTCAAACAAAGGCATTTCTTTATTTGACTTACTACATGCAAAAAGCAGTGTACTCATTCCAAAAATGAAAATGCCTTGTTTAAACATATTGATCAAATTGAAGCGCATATATTTATTTTAATTTCATGAAAACAGGAACTTGATTGTTCCTAATAAACAAGATTCTTTTTTGAGTTGGCATATCAAACAAAACCATATCTCTCACCTGTCCAGTGATGGCCAATCCAGATTGTTTATCTTCTAACACTTCAAGCCTCCTTTTACCATTATTGATAAGCACCAAGCCATAATTGGCATCTAATCGGCCAAACTGTGGCAAGAATCCAAACTGATTTCCTCCCATCACTAAATCCAATCGACCATCTGCATTTAAATCCGTACTCACCATCGCATTCAAGGAAGAAAATTGAACCTCATTTGGTAAGCGTTGAATCTCATACTGCCCATTACCTTTACCCCAGGCAATAATTGAACTTGTAAAATCATATAATTTCATGCTCGCTTTTTCAATTAATTCTTTTTTAAATAATTCTTGAAAAGACTTCTTTGCATAGATCTCATAATTTAGATTTTCTTTTTTGAGCAGTGGTATTTGTTCTTGCATCTCACCTTTTAAGAATACTGGCACATCTTTACCATTGACTGTTCTTGTTAAAATTTTATCAATACTTTCATTGCCATCAAAGTCATTGATCCATAGTTTAACTGGCGTGGTTGAAGTTGGTTTTAAATAACCATTCTCTCCCATATTACCAATAATTAAGTCCTGCAATCCATCCCCATCGACATCTGCCATATGAATAGATTGCCACCAACCATGCATATGCTTTAAATTTGAATTTTGTTCCACCATCTTCCCTTTTTCAAAAGCATAGATCACTGGATACATGTACTCCCCTACCACCACTAAACTTGATGGATGTTGATTATCTAGTTTACCCCATATTGCACTCGTCACCATTCCCAGTTTTGCAAAATCTGGAGCCACGGTCGCTGTGACGTTCTTGAATTGTCCTAAACCATTGTTTTGATACAATGCACTTGCAGGGGTTACGCCGTATTTTAAAGGCGTATTTCGAGCGCCAACAAATACATCAAGGTCGCCATCTAAATCATAATCCAAAGGCACCATCACACCTGTATTGAATTCAAATACAGGAAAAGCATTAGGACTATGTGTAAAATTTGCTTTGCCGTCATTTAAGAACAATCTGTGATTCAATTCGCCCCTTGTTGACAAGCGATTGTTACCGCCTGACCCCACCAATAAATCCATGTCCCCATCCTTGTCTGCATCAAAAAATACCGCTGCTACATCTTCGTAACTCGCAAATGGTGCAAATGCAGTTTGAGGCTTCGGTTTAAAATCTCCCGTACTTGTTTGAAGGTAAATTTGACTTCCTTTATTGTTGGCGCCTCCAATAAACAGATCTACTAACCCGTCACCATTGATATCGGCAGTTGCCGCTTTTGGTCCTTCTTGAGATAAGATTCTCGGAATAATTCTTTCTGCGTAAAAATCAACATGATCGTCTTCGGTATGTTTTTCGAAATTGGCTTTTACTTCTTCAAAAATTGGCGCGACTTTTTCTTGCACCACCACAAATGGCTTTATAATTTGTTGAGCTTGATCAATCGTGTATACCGTATCGAGTTTTTGTACTTTAAAAATACTTTGAGTTAGGTTCGGCCAAATCACTTGAACAGAATCAATTTTTTTGAATTGACCTAGCCCAAAGATCTGTTTGTAATCGACAGAGGACTGGAAGCCTCTTGCAGGAATAAGTTCTTTACTTAAAATTTGTCCCTGTACAAAAACATTAATCTTTGCACCAACCGCATTCAAATTCTGCGGCAGACCTTTTAGCTTAAATCCAATGTAACTATTCTTATTTTGCTCCCTACTCTTATTCTTAAATACAAAACTTGGCATATTGTTATTGTTCACCACCATATCCAAGTCACCATCATTATCTAAGTCACCATAAGCTGCTCCATTGGAAAAACTTGGAATATCCAACCCCCATTCCTTGCCCATATCTTTAAAAGTTAAATCACCATTGTTCTTAAACATTTTATTTGGAATGGGCTGACTACTCATTTTTTGAATGATACTACTAATCTCATCCTTCTTTCCTGATAATACCATTTTTTGAATCATGGTATTGGCAAAAAAATCGATAAAATCTTGATTCGTCAAATCACGATAAATGCCATTGCTTACATAAATATCATTATAGCCATCATTGTCTGCATCAAAAATCATTTCGCCCCAACTCCAATCACTTGCTTCTACACCTGCAAAACGAGCAACTTCTTTGTATTTGCCATTTTTATTATTCAACTGCAATGCATTGTGCATGAATTGATGGTAGAAACCACTTGCTACTTTTAAACGATAAATATCAATATTATCAAATGAACTAGTTGTCTTTAATCGATAATCATTGTCTGGCAACATCTCTGTTGTAAAAATATCAGGATAGCCATCATTATTAACATCAGCCATATCAGTCCCCATCGAAGCTATGCTATTATGTTCGGTATAATTTTCAATTTCATCTTTGAATGTGCCATTTTTTTGATTGATATATAAATAATCTCTTTCAAAAAAATCATTGGACACATAGACATCTGGCCATGCATCTCCATTCACATCACCAATAGTCACCCCCAAGCCAAAACTAATCAATGTGCCATGTATACCAGCTGCGGCAGATACTTCTACAAATTTTCCTCCCTCATTTTTATACAAATGATCTCCACCTCCTTTTAAAAAATTAGCAACGTCTGCATTTTCTGCTCTTATATCTCTTGCATTCGCATAGTTCAAAGTATTCACTGGAATTGGACTATTATTCACCATAAAGCAATCTAAGTCACCATCCATATCATAATCAAAGAAAGAGGCATGTGTTGTATAGCCGTTATTTGCAAGGCCATATGCTTCTGCACTATCTGTAAAAGTTAAATTGTGGTTATTAATGAATAATTGATTCTTACGTAAATTTTCATTCATCATATGTCCGGCATTGGCTACATAAATATCCAACCAGCCGTCATTATTAATATCTACCATAGTCACGCCTGTGCTCCATTGGTCTTTTTTTGAGAAACCCGCTTGCTCAGATATATCTTCGAATTTAAAATTGCCTTTATTTAAGAATAATTTATTCGCACCTTGATTGGCAGTAAAGAATACATCTGCTAGTCCATCATTATTTATATCACCAATTCCAACACCACCGCCATTATAGAAATTACGATATTTAAAAATATTGTTTTCCTTTTCGTCTGTAACTGTATTTGTAAATTGAATGCCGCTGTTTTCAACTTGTTCAAAAAGTTGCCCCTCTTTTGACTTTGTACAAGCAGATAAAAAAAGGGAAATAAAAAGTAAAATGTATATTTTTTGCATAAAACAAGTTCGTATTATAAGCTATAAAAATACAAAAAGGCCGTGGTAAACCACGGCCTAAAATCATAATAGTTTGTTGTTTGGAGCTTTACTTTTATAAAGATTCAAACAAAAAAAAGGCCGTGGTAAACCACGGCCTTTTCTATAATAGGTAAACTATTTAAAGTGTATCCTAGTAACCAAAGTTTTGCTTCAAATTAGGGTTTGAAGAAACAGCTTGGTTAGGAATAGGGTAAACCACTTTGTAAGCATCAGACTTAGCAGATCTTTCGTTTACTGGATCGTTGTACTTTCCAAAACGAATTAAATCTGGACGTCTTACAGCTTCTAAGTATAATTCACGACCTCTTTCAGCTAAGATATCTGTCAATGTCACAGCAGTTAACGCTGGTGCACCAGAACGTGCTCTTAAACTGTTCACGATAGAAAGTGCAGTTTCACCGCCAGTAGCAGTACCGCCTCTTAAAATCGCTTCTGCTTTCATCAACAACGCATCTGCGTAACGGAAGAAAACATAGTCGTTTTTACCAGTAAATGAATTATCAGAAGCTTTGTACTCCATTGGATATTTCATTGTTCTGATACCTTTAGATTCAGTAGAGAAGAATAAAGATACATCAGGAGTAAACACTAGATCAGCTTGTGCACGATCTTTAACTTTTACTTTTACACCTTTATCATATTTGTATTGTTGACCAGCTAAGAAACCAGCATTGAAACCAGTTAACTCAGTGTAGCCAGCGATATCAGCTTGTCTTCTCTTATCAGCTTCAGGGAAAGAGTTGTAGAAATCAGCAGTTGTAGTGAAACCATTCCAACCAGAGAATGTTTGGTTGTAGTGCGTTCCCATACCAGTTGCCCAGTTTACGTTAATTGTACCACCTTGTTGTACAGCACCATCACCACCTCTTGAATAAATCATCTCAGTAGATAATGTGTTATTGTTCCAAACAAAGTTATCCCAGTAGTTCGCTGATAATGCAAATTTGTTACTTGCAGTGATTTGATCAACTAATGCAATTACTGAATTCATATCAGCCGCTGCATGTGTGAAAGTTGTTGGAGTCTTAGGATCTGCTTTGTAAACTGCTTTGTTTAACATTAAACGCGCTTTTAAGAATTGTGCAGCTTGTTTTGTTGCTAAACGGCTATCAGTTTTTGCAGAGTAAGATGGTAATGCAGCAATTGCAGCATCCAAATCAGTCATGATCCAATCAAAAGCTTCAGATCTAGTTTTAACTGCAGGAATCACGTCTGGACCATCAGTTGCAGCACGGTAAGGTACTTGACCGAATAAATCCATTACTTGACTCGCTAAAAAAGCTCTTAAGAACTTTGCAGCAGGTTGATCAGCAGCAGCACCTTTTTCAGCCACTAAAGTCGCTTTGAAAAGACCACTGTTGATACCGTTCCATGTATCATACAATTGATTGTGTGCACCATCTACAGCATGTAAATGGATTTTTCTCCAAGTACCGAAGTCATCCCAGTCAGTACCACGTGTTGGTCCAAGTAACTCGTCTGTTGAATGCTCTTGTAAAGCATACCAGTTTCCTTGTCCGATCAAAGCGTTGGTTGCTTCATATACTGATTTTAAATCAGCTGTAGCAGCTCCGCCAGCACTTGCAGTGACAACAGACTTAGAACCAAACACTTTCTCATCTAATTTAGAACAAGAAGCCGCACCCAAACTCACTGCGATTGCAGCGGTGTAGATTGCTGTTTGTTTGATAAAATTATTTTTCATGTTATATGTTATTTATAAAAATTAAAAACGAGCGTTGATACCTAAAGTGAATGTTCTAGCTCTTGGAGTTGCAGTATAGTCAAATCCACGAGAAGGTACACCACCTCTAGCTTTGTCAACGTTCACCTCAGGATCTAATCCAGAGTAGTTCGTAAACAATGCCAAGTTTTGACCAGACAATGTCAAGTTCAAACCTTTGATGAATGAACCTTTCTTCACGTCTATCGCATAACTCAAGCTAGCATTCGCTAAACGGATATAATCACCTTTTTCTAAGAAACGAGTTGATACGTTACCTGGGTTGATTGAGTTCTCAATAGAATACACTACATCTCTTGTAACGTTACGAGCGTTTTTCAAACTACCTTTTAATAATACAGCATTTGCAGTGTTATTGTATACATAGAAACCAGTTACTGCGTTAAAGAATACGCTAGCAGTTAACTTCTTATATGTAAAGTTGTTTGTTAAACCTGCGTTGAAAGTAGGCAATGCAGAACCTTGTAATTCATCCTTCGCACCGTTTGCATAAACACCATTTCCGAAAGCATCAAATCTTAAGAAAGTAGGCATTACGAAAGTAAATAATGGAGAACCATCACGGATTGTTTGTGCATAAGCACCAGTTAAACCTTGTCCAGAAACTTCACCTGTATTTACTACAGTAGAACCGAATCCTTCAACTTTGTTCTTTAAGAATGACATGTTGTAGCTTACATCCCATCCAAATGCACCTCTGTATGCAGGACGCACTAATTGGTAGTCTAAGCTAAATTCCCAACCTGTATTGTTTACTTTTCCTGGTAAGTTTACCCAACGATCTGCAGATGCAGCTGGTTGAGGATAGCTGATTAAGAACAATAAATCTTCAGTTGACTTATTGAAATAATCAACAGTACCAGATAATCTACCATTGAACATTGAGAAGTCAACCCCTACACCAGATGTAGTTGTTTGCTCCCAACGTAAGTTAGGGTTAGAGTTTGTAATAATGTTTGTAGTACCATTAAAGTTAACTTGTTGTAAAGCTAAAGAAGCATATGCAGGGAACTCTTGGTTTCCTGTGATACCATAGTTTAATCTTACATCAAAATTAGAGAAGATTTTACCCAAAGTATTTTGAGCAAATTTTTCTTCTAACACTCTCCACTTAAATCCAAACGCAGGGAATGTACCGTATTTGTTACCAGAGCTAAATCTTGAAGATCCGTCCACTCTCACCAATGCAGATAAGATATACTTGTCTTTCATTGTGTAGTTAACACGAGAAAAATAAGATTGCAATTCTACTTGAGTACTATCGCCATAGATTGGTGTAGAACCACCAGTATAAGCGTTATAGTTTGTAGAAAGTGCAGTCATACTCTTACCCCATCTTTGTTGACCTCTGTAATAATCAGTTGATTTTTGATAAGAGAAGGCAGCTAAAGCTTGTAAGCTATTACCATTCTTGAAAGTCTTATCATAGTTCAAAGTATGTTCAATCACTGTAGATGCTTGATCAGCTAATTGCTTTACAGCTCTACCATTCGTATTGATTTGTGTATTTTGATACTCTTTTCCTCTAACGCTCACGTTGCCTTTGAAACCTGCATCACTTAAACGAGGATCTGCGAATGTGAAACGCTCTGTGTTAGAGTTTTCCATACCGAAGATAGCCTTGTAAGTTAAGTTATCAGTTAATTTATAAGAAACTGATACGTTCGCTAATAATTTGTTATAAGTATCATTGTCTTTGAAACCTTCTAAGATTGCAACAGGGTTTCTGTTACCGTCTTTGTTATCATACCAAGTACCATCTGCATTGTATACAGGCGCTGTTGGATTGAAAGAAATAGCTGCACCGATTAAAGATCCTTCATAACCTGCGTTATTAGAAACTTGTGCATAGCTATTTTTAACAATAGATTGGTTCGCAGTCACATCTAACTTTAAACGAGAAGTTAATTGATTTGAATATTTCAAACCAAAAGTATAACGCTTTAATCCTTGTGTTTTAATGATACCTTCTTGGTTGTCATAAGAACCATTCAATTTCAAAGAACTCTTTGAATTTGAATAACCCCAAGCTAAGTTGTAGCTATTAGAGATTGCAGTTCTAAAGATTTGATCTTGCCAGTCAGTATTGAATCCTTTATCATTAGCACCTACAGAAGAAAAGTCGAAACCTCCATCTTGTAAAGTCTTTTTGATACCATACATGTACTCTTGAGGACTAGCTAAATCATAACGATTTGCAGTAGTAGAAATAGATGTAGTCGCATTGAAAGTTAAGCTAGGCTTTCCTTTACCTGATTTTGTAGTAATTAAAACAACACCATTCGCACCTCTAGCACCATAAATAGCTGCAGAAGACGCGTCTTTCAAGATAGAAATGTTTTCGATGTCGTTAGGGTTGATGAAAGACAATGGGTTTCTTGCAGATGAAGAACCGAATAAGTTGTCATTACCAACAGTACCACCACCATATAAAGGCACACCATCCACTACATACAATGGATTGTTGTTACTTCTTACTGAAGAAGTACCTCTAATTGTAATGTTCACTGCACCCCCTGGCTCACCAGAGTTTGAAGTTACGTTTACACCAGCAGTACGACCTTGTAACAATTGCTCTGGAGAAGAGATCACCCCTTTGTTAAAGGATTTCTCACCCAAAGAAACAACTGCGCCAGTCGCATCTTTTACTTTACGTGTACCATAACCAACTACCACAACTTCGTTAAGTTGCTCACTAGTTTGGTTCAATGATACCGTTACGTTTCCTTCTGCAGCTACTTCCTTAGAAGAGTAACCTACTGATGAAACAACTAATTTTGTTACAGTAGAAGGTACTGTGATAGCAAAAGTTCCATCAGCCGCTGTTTTCGCGCCTGTGAAAGTTCCTTTAGCAACAACTGAAGCCGCTGCAATTGGAGAACCATCTTTTGCATCCAAAACCTTACCTGTAACTGTTTTGTTCTGCGCTTGTGCATTGATTGCAAGCAAGCCAAGAAACAGTCCTACAAAAGAGGACTTTACAATTTTTGAAAAATTCATAATTGGCAGTTTATTGGTTTAATAAGCAGATACAAAATACACATTTTTGATATCAAACAAATTTTTTGTTAAATAATTTTTAACTTTTTGATGAAAGAAATAACAAGTGTTAGCATTGATATGTGCGAAGGTGCTCTAAAAGCCTTTATAATTCAATAATATATTGATTTTCCGTCAATTGGGATTCAATTTTACTAACAAAGACTAGTTTATAAATAAGTGCATTTTTATGCCAAATTGCAAACGTTTGCGATAAAATTTGTGTTAATTTTCCTTAAATTGAAGGCTCAAAAGCTGCTTGCTATGACGAATACCACGCTAAAATTATTGGCTCAACAATTACAATTGAGTATCTCTACTGTGTCAAGGGCATTGAAAGACCATCCAGATATTTCTACTGCTACCAAAGAAAAAGTGCACGCATTAGCCAATAGTTTAGATTATGAGCCCAATGCCTATGCGATACAACTTAGAACACAGAGCAGTAAAATCTTTGGCGTGATTGTACCTGCGATTGCCAATTTATTTTATGATAGTTTTATTGCTGCAATAGAAGAGGAAAGTAGAAAAAATGGATATGCATTGATGATTTTGCAATCCAGTAATAATCCAGAAAATGAATTAAACAATTTAAAAATTTTCAGACAAAACCGTGTCTCGGGCGTGTTTGCTTGTTTATCAGCGCATACTCAAAATTTAGAAGTATATGAGAAGATGGGTGAAAGAGATATTCCAGTAGTATTCTTCGACATTGTTCCTAAAGAAAATAAATACACCAAAGTGAGGATGGCAGATGAAAGATGTGCAGTACTCGCTGCAGAACAAATCATTCAAAGAGGATCGAAAAGAGTACTTGCATTGTTTGGTGATCCAGTTTTATCAATTAGTCAAAAACGTAAACATGCATTCCAGCAGTTCATGGAAAAATATGCACCCAAAACGCATTGTACCTATTTACATACCAATAGTTCCAATGAAGCAGAGTTGACATTCAAAAAACATTATACAAAAACTCAGAAAATAGATACTGTTTTCGCAATGACAGATGAGATTTTAATAGGCGTAATGAAATCCATTCAAGCATTGAACATCAAAGTGCCGAATGAAATAGGCGTAATTAGTATTAGCAATGGTTTTATTCCAACTTTATACCATCCCAATATCAGTTATGTAGAAACGAGTGGCTATGAATTAGGAAAATTAGCTTTCGTGCAAATGCTTGCAAATATTAAAGGAGGAAAAACATTAACGGAATTAACAGTGGATGCAAGATTTGTTGAAGGTGGCTCGATGTAAGCAATAAAATAAAAAGATGCAAAAAATTAATGTTCAGAAATATAAAGCCTTTCTTTTTGATTTAAATGGCACCATGATTCATGATATGCCTTATCATGTAAATGCCTGGCACAAAGTCATTCTTTCCCTTGGTGGTAATTTGTCTTTAGAGCGGATGAAAGAAGAATGTTATGGCAAAGGAGAAGAAATGTTAGAACGCATATTCCCTGGTAAATACACACAAAAAAAGAGAATCAAAATTAGTGAAGCAAAAGAGGCAAAATATAGAACTGATTTTTTACCGGACTTAAAATTAATTGAAGGATTGAGCCGATTCCTAGAAGATGCAAATCAAGCTCAAATTCAATTAGGTATTGGCTCTGCAGCAAATAATTTAAATATTGATTTTGTATTGGACAATTTGAATATTCGTCATTATATGAAAACAATTATTAGTGGTGAAATGGTAACTGCAAGCAAGCCAGATCCAGAAACATTTATTAAATGCGCTACAGATCTAAATGTGCCAAGCAATCAATGTTTGGTTTTTGAAGATACGCCCAAGGGTGTTGCTTGTGCTGCAAATGCAGGAATGGATGCAATTGTTTTAACCACAACACATCCTATGAGTGACTTTGAAGGATTTAAAAATATCATTCATTTTGCAAATGATTACACAAAGTTTCAATTAGTCGTCTAGCCTATTTTCCGATACAAAATTTAGAAAAGATAAAATCTAATTGATCTTCATTGGTAATTTCACCAGTGATCGTTCCTAGATAATGCAATGCTTGTCGAATATCTAATGCCAACAAGTCTCCAGTCACATTTTGCATTAATCCAGTTTCTACATCATTTAATGCAAGCATTAATTTTTTGAGAGAAGCAACATGTCTTGCATTGGTCACAATTGTTCCTTCTTTATTGAACGCATCTCCAACGACTTTTTGATTCAATGCATTTTCAATGGCACTTATATTTTTTTTGTCTTTGGCAGCAATAAACAGCACTTCCTTTAGTGCTGGATTATTTTGTAAGGATGTATTGGACGTAAGGTCTATTTTATTTCCTACTAAAATTAATTTGTCATTCGTTACACCTAAATCTGATTGCCATGTAGTAATTTGTTCAATGGTATGTGTACTTGCATCAAATAAAGCAATAACAATATCTGCCTCTTGAATTTTAGTCCTACTTTTTTCTATCCCCATCTGTTCAATCGCGTCATCAGTTTGTATTCTAATACCTGCTGTGTCTATTAATTTATACAATACCCCTTGAATATTTAAATACTCTTCTACTGTATCCCTAGTCGTGCCAGGTATATCACTTACCAGTGCCCTGTTTTCATTTAATAGTGCGTTGAGTAAAGTTGACTTCCCCGCATTTGGCTTGCCCACAATGGCGACTTGTACACCGTTTTTAATAACATTGCCCAATTTAAAAGAATCATATAATTCCTGCGTTTTCAATTGCAATTGATGTACCAAATTTTCTAATTCTTTTTTATTTGCAAATGCGACGTCTTCTTGTGAAAAATCTAATTCCAATTCAATCAATGCAGAAAATTTTATAAGCTTTTCACGCATCAGTTTCAAATCATTTGAAAAACCTCCTTTTAAATTGTACAAAGCTGTTTTTCTTGCCGCCTCTGTGTTACTTGCAATTAAATCAGCCACCGCTTCTGCCTGTGTCAAATCTAATTTTGCATTGAGAAATGCACGTTGTGTAAATTCACCGGGCTTAGCCATTCTTGCTCCTTTTTCAATCATCAACTGTAAAATAGCATCTTGTATGAAAGGGGAACCATGACATGAAATTTCGACCACTTCTTCTCCTGTATAGGACTTAGGCGCTTTGTAAATACTTGCAACTACTTCATCTAACACCATACCTTTATCCACCAGCTTTCCAAAATGAACGGTATGTGAAGCTTGTTTAGAAAGGTCTTTTTTTTCAAAAACAGCATTGACAATATCAATCGCTTCAGGCCCGCTCAAACGTATCACAGCTATCGCTCCTAAACCAGGAGCAGTTGCCAACGCAACAATGGTATCATTCCAAGCACTTAGTGTAGTCTGCATAGGTGCAAAATTAAACAAAAAAGGCTCCCGTTTGGGAGCCTTTTTATATTGAATCTGATTGAGTCTTAGTCTTCAGAAACCATGAAAACAATCGCTTGTCTATGTCTGTAAATTACATTACGTCCATTCTGAACAGCTGGTTTCCATTTTGGTCCTCTTTGAATTACACGTACTGCTTCTTCTTTTGTACCATAACCTGGATCATTCTCAGCTCTTACTTCTGAAATAGAACCATCTTTTGCTACTATAAATGAAACCACTACAGAGTATTTTCCAGTAGGTGCACCATTTTCGACAGGTAAATCTCTATTTAAAGTACGCTCTAAGTATCTAACCCATCCACCTTGTCCACCAGGGAACTCAGCAGGGATTTGTACTACAGTAAATACTTTATCATAGTCATCGTCTACTTTTGGCGCTTCAACAGGACCAGTGCTTTGCTCCACTGGAGCAACCAATCCGTCGTCTTTTGAACCTTCTTGGTTAAAAGTACCGATTTTGGTATCTTCTAATTTTTCAACTTCCTTGATTTCATCTTCTTCCTTCACTTCCTCATCTTTCACAATCTTTGGTGGAGTGAACTTAGTCACTTCAACCTTAGGAGGCTCTTGCTTTGGTGGTGGAGGTGGTGGAGGTGGTTCAGGCTTTTTTTCATCTTGATTTACATTCTCTAAAGATAAATCTACAGCAACCACTTCTACTTTATCATTCTTAATAGAATTCGATAAAATTGCACCAATAGACAAACCCGCAGTCACAAGGACCATGCCTATAAGACCGTTTCTTAAACGCTTATTATACGTTTTACGTAAATCATAAGCGCCGTAAGCTTTGTTCCTGCCTTCGAAAAGGATATCAAGAAAATCGGCGGTTAATATTTTATTTATGTCCATGTTTAATGCTTTTAATTACTTGCCGAAGTTTGTGAACTTGCATCAGATATTTTCACTAGTTGGGCTTCCCCATCTGAGATATCTACCAATGCATATTTTTTTACAACGTTAATCGCCATTTCATCCAGGATGTCAATTACATTTTTGTAATTACAATCTGCGCTAGGTTTGATCACCACTACGAAATCTTTGTAGGGATTTTCAGCATCTGTTGATCTACTTCTAACGTCTGCTTTCTTTTTCAAGATCACATCACGGATTGAGTTTTCACCGTTATAAGAGGCAGAAAGAAAATTAGAACCATCTGGTTTTAATTGACCTTCATAATAATAGATATGATTATCCGCCCCCATTAAGATAGTTAGAACACCAGACTCCTTTGCTTTGTTTTGGTCCTCTGGATTCACTTTATCATCAGGCAAAAACAACTTTAACGCTGTTGGTTGGCTCATAGTTGTGGTAAAGATGAAGAAGGTAATCAATAAGAAACCTAAGTCCACCATTGGCGTTAAGTCAACGCGCGTTGATAACTTTTTTCCTTTTTTGACCCCTGGTCCTTTCTTATGGCCACCACCCGAGGTATCTAATTCTGCCATTGTAAGCGCTTTTAATTAGTTATTAAAATTAATCTTCCTGTTTTTCACCCTTCATAGAACTCTTCCATAATTCAGAGCCTTCTGGAGCGTTTTCAGGATTGGTAACCATTTGAAACTTCAACAATTCATTTTTCTTGAATGCTGCAATGACGTTCTTAAATGCAGGATACTTGGCAACATTGTCCCCTTTTAATAATAGGTCCATTTTCTCGCCCGCATATGCATCTTTCACCACTTGCATCCAATAGATCAATTCATTGTTGGTGCTATCCTTACATGGTATACCAGGTAATTGATCGCCTTTTCTGTTTTCTTCAGGAATAGATAAAAAAGAATTCAATCCACTTAATGGAGCACCAATGAAACCTGCTTTCTTGAAAGCCGCTACATTGATACCTAAGTTACGTTGGCTGTTCACCGTGTTCGCAACTAATTCTTTCTTTTGTTCATCATCCATGGTTAGGAAAACCTTACCATCCTTATCAATTGTAACTAAAACAAAGTCCTTATTTGGAGCAACTTTAGAAGCCACCGAACTAGGTGTCTCAACTGCAATTGCTTCTGCAGGCTTGAATTTAGTTGTCAAGATGAAGAAAGACAATAAAAGGAAAGCCACATCACACATGGCTGTCATGTCGATGCTTGTACTCTTACGAGGTAATTTGGCTCTACCCATTGTATAGTCTTTTAATATTTATAAGGCCAGGCCTTAATGATTAATTTATTTATAATTTGCTGCGAAACTTTGAGTCAAAGTGAAACCAGACTCATCAATTCCGTAAGTGATACCATCAATACTTGTAGTAAATACGTTGTACATGATGATTGCAACAGCTGAAGTACCGATACCTAAAGCAGTGTTGTACAATGCCTCAGAGATACCTTGAGATAATTCACGTGCAGCTTCACCACCACCTTCTTCACCTAATTTAGAGAAAGAACGAATCATACCTAATACCGTACCGAACAAACCTAATAAGGTTGCAACAGATGCGATTGTTGATAAGAATACCAAGTTCTTTTCTAACATTGGTAATTCCAATGCAGTTGCTTCTTCGATTTCTTTTTGAATATTCAATACTTTTTGATCTGTAGTTAATTCTGTGTTTGAAATCATCTCTTTGTACTTAGTCAAGCCAGATTTCATTACATTACCTACAGAACCTTTTTGCTTATCACAAGCAGCCAAAGCTTTATCCACTTCTTTATTTGCCAAGTGGAATTGTACTTGACGGATAAATTCAGCAATATTACCTGCACCTGCAGCTTTTTTGATTGTCATTAATCTTTCAATAACGAAAGTTAAAACCACCAATAAGTTACCAATCAAAATTGGTACAACGATACCACCCTCATACATTTTTGTAAATGTGCCTTTAGGTCCTTTGTGCGCTGGCCAGAAACCACCACTTGGATCAGGGTTAGTGAAATTACTTGCGTTACCTAGTACAAAACGCCAGATAACATAGCCTGCTACGATACAAGCGATAGGTGCTAAGGTTGCAATCAAGTTACCGCCTTTTTTCGGTGCTGCTTGCTTTGAAGCAGCTGTTGCAGTTGGTTTAGTCTCAGCCATGATTCAATTGATTTTTGGTTTTAAATTAAATTTATAAAAAAGTGATTTAATCCTCGAAACAAAAGGTGATTTTTTTAGAATCTTAACACTTCAGCTCCTAAGGGGTTACAAAATAAGTAAATTATTGATTGAAACAATATTCAAGACATTTTTTTTACTAAAATTAATATTCGCAAAAAAGTCTTGTCCGAATAGAATATATTTAGGGGTAGTTTTTTAAAAACAATAATAATTTAATATGAGAAAAATCCTAGCAATTACTAGTCTTTGTGTCTTGATGACAAGCCTAGTAAACGCCCAAAGAAATGTAACCATTGCAGACACGAGTGCTGCAGGCGCTGGCGCAAAAAAAGAGCTCCCAGCAAAAACAGGCCCAAAATCCTTCAAAGAATTCATCACAAAGAAAGCGGTCACTCAAAAAGGGGTATTTTCAGTACATTTTCAAGATGACAAGTTCTATTTTGACATTCAAGATAGTCTTTTGGGCAGAGAGCTGATCGCGGTTACCCGCTATGCCAAAGTAGCAGGAGGTGCAAGAAAATATGGAGGCGAAGAAGTAAATGAGCAGACAATCCAGTTCGAAAAAGGCCCCAACAACCGCCTATTTATGCGTGTTGTGACTTTAATTAGCAAAGCAGATTCAACACAGACCATTGCTAAAGCTGTAAAAAACTCCTATTTAGACCCCATTGTTGCTTCTTTTGATATAAAAGCATATGGCAAAGACTCAACCAGCTCAATTATTGATGTAACTGATTTTTTTAAGGGTGATAACCAAGCGGTTAGCTTAAGTAGCTTTGAAAAAAGAAACTTTAACCTAAGTAGCCTTGCTTCAGATCGTTCTTATATCGAAAGCATCAAAGCTTACCCAATTAATATAGAAGTAAGAACAGTTAAAACTTTCAATGCAAGTGCACCTATGCCTGGAAGTCCTACTGGTGGTAATTTTATCCCAGCAGCAGCAAATGCTGGCGCAGTAACCTTTGAATTGAACACTTCTATTTTATTGTTGCCTAAAACACCAATGGCACGTCGTTTATTTGATTCTAGAGTTGGTTATTTCGCAGATAATTTTGTTGAATACTCTGACAACCAACAAAAGGTAAAAAATCAAGTATTTGCCGTACGCTATCGTTTGGAGCCAAAACCAGAAGATCTTGAAAAATACAAAAGAGGCGAATTGGTTGAGCCTATCAAACCTATCATTTATTATGTTGACCCTGCGACTCCCAAAAAATGGGTGCCTTATTTAATCGCAGGAGTTAATGATTGGAATATTGCATTTGAAAAAGCAGGTTGGAAAAACGCAATCCAAGGTAAAGAATGGCCTAATGATAGCACCATGAGTTTAGAAGATGCGCGCTTCTCTGTGATTCGTTATTTTGCTTCTGATATTGAAAATGCATACGGACCTCAGGTGCATGATCCTCGAAGTGGGGAAATACTGGAAAGTCATGTGGGCTGGTACCATAATGTAATGAGCTTAGTACATGATTGGTATATGGTACAAACAGCAGCGGTTGATCCTGCTGCAAGAAAAATGCATTTCGATGATACCTTAATGGGTAACTTAATTCGATTTGTATCGTCTCATGAAATTGGACATACTTTAGGATTGAGGCACAATATGGGTAGTTCAAGTAAAACACCTGTAGAAAAATTAAGAGATAAAACATGGGTAGAAGCGAATGGTCACACAGCATCGATCATGGATTATGCGCGTTTTAATTATGTTGCACAGCCTGAAGATAAGATTAGCCAATCTGGATTATTTCCAAGAATTGGTGATTATGATAAATGGGCTATTCAATGGGGTTATACTTATACCGGCGAAAATGATGCACAAGAAGATCGCAAAATCAACAACAAGTGGATTGTTGACAATTTAAATAAGAACCCAAGACTTTGGTTTGGTGGAGAGGGAAGAAATGATGACCCCAGAGCTCAAACAGAAGACTTAGGTGATAACGCGATGTTGGCTAGTGAATACGGTATTAAAAACTTGAAAAGAATTCTTGTAAACTTACCAGAATGGACAAAGGAAGAAGGTGATCGCTACGAGAATTTAAGTCAAATGTACGGCCAGGTTGTAGGACAGTTCAGTCGATACATGGGCCATGTATTAAGAAATGTAGGCGGGGTTCAAGAAACATTTAAGAGTGTAGAAGAAAAGGGAGATGTATACGCTCCAACACCAGTTGCAATACAAAAACAAGCAATGCAGTTTTTCAATACACAATTATTCACCACACCTAAATGGTTGTTGGATGCAAGTATTTTAAACAAATTTGCAAATCCTGTAAGTAACGAGCGTGTTCAATCTGTTCAAACAAGTATTTTAAAATCTTTATTAGATAAAAATAGATTGTACCGCATAACTACATCTCATACTAGATTTGGAGCAAGTGCTTATGCATTAAATGATATGATGGACGATCTTAGAAAAGGATTGTTTAGCGATGTGAGCAAAGCAGACATCTACCGTCGTAATTTACAAAAGACTTACGTTAGCCAGCTAGATGAGTTGATAAATCCTACTAGTACTTCAATGAGTGCTGCTAGCAACTTAGTACGAATTGGTTTCCCAAGTGCAGATGTTGAAAACACAGATGTAGTGTCTGAAGCAAAAGCGCAATTGAAAAAATTAGCTACTTCATTACAGGCTTCTAAAGCTATTACTACGGATGCGAATGCATTGAATCATATCAATGACTTACAAGACAGAATTAAACAGGCATTAGATCCTAAATAGTGTAAACCTTATTTGCTACAAACTGTAGTGCATAAAAAAAGACCTCTCAATAGCTGAGAGGTCTTTTTTTAGCCAATATTTTTAAAATATATTATAATTCGTTTTATAATCTTTGTCCATATTCTGAAAACAATTACTCGTATCTCAATGCATTAATAGGATTTAATGAAGCTGCTTTCATTGCTGGATAAATACCTGCGACTAGGCCAACGCCAGAGCAAATTATGATACCGGTAATGACCCAGAACCATGGAATCACAAATCCTGTACTTAATACAATGCTAAAAATATTTCCAACCAACACCCCTAATAAGATTCCAAAAAATGCACCCAACAAACTAATAATAATACTTTCAAATAAAAATTGGCGACGAACATCTTTTCTTTTTCCGCCAATTGCCTTAATCAAGCCAACTTCTCTCGTTCTTTCATTTACTGCCACTAACATAATATTCATTAAACCTATTGCAGCACCTATCAATGTAATCATTCCAATGGCACCAGCAGCACCACTTATCCCTGCTAAAAAGCCAATAAACAACTGTGCAAATTTATCACTTTTATCAATGATGAAATTGTCTGATTCGGTAGGAATCAATTTTCTTGCTTTACGCATTTGCAGCATCGCTTCATCAATCGCTGGTTCTAATTCAACCACATTGTTGACTGCTACACCTAGCTGATATGAAGGATTGCTATTTTGATATTGACGTACATTTTTTAGTGAAGTAACAACAATATCATCTTGCCTTAACATTGCACTCGAGCCCTTTGCTTTCAGCAATCCAATCACACGATAAGGTTTACCTTGAATCAAAATAATTTTATCGATACTCTTCTCTGGGTTTCCTGGAAATAATTTTGTACCCACACTGCTTCCAATCATACACACATTGCGTCCTGACTGAATATCTACAGCATTTAAATTCCTACCAACGGCTAATTGATAGCCATTCACTGCTAAATAATTTTCATCAGCACCCCACATGCCAATCTGTGGATTGGTTTTTAGATTTTTATAAACAATTTCATTGTTTCCACTAGCCCTTCTATAAACACTTACTTGTGCCCTATTAAAGCTGTAGTTTTCTTTAAAATAAAGCGACTCTTCTAATTTAAAAGGCTTGTCAAGATTTGATTTTTTTTCTTTTTGTCCTTTCTTGGTTTTTGAAAATTCTTCACCTTGAGGTGGGCCTCCCATCCTCGCATTCATTTCCTTATATCGAATCGTAAATGCATTCGCCCCCATAAAAGAGAAATTCTCTTTTAAGCTTTGATTCATTGCAGAAATTGCAGTAATGATACCAATTAATGCCATGATTCCAAAAGCAATAATAGCAACAGTGATGCTTGTTCTAAGTTTATTGCCTTTGACGGTTCGCCAAGCCAACACAAATGAGTCCTGTAGGGTCATAAAATCTTTTTATCTGTACATAAAGGTAGCACAGATTGAAACAGCTTCCACTTTATAGGCAAATCTATTTGAGGAACGGCTAAAAGTAGAGATAAGAGAGGAATACGTTGGGCAAAATACCTAAAACCAATATCAAAACAGCAAAAATTAGCAATTTGTATTTATACCCAGTAGCAATTTCATTCACCGCAGGCTCGCCTTCAACAAAATACATTGCTTGTATTAACTTGAAATAATAATACAAGCTTACAGCTGCAAATAAAATTGCAAGAATAATTAACCACATGCCTAATCCTGATTGTATTGCTGCATTAAGCATATAATATTTTGCAAAAAAGCCTCCTGTTAATGGAATACCTGCCAATGATAATAAAAAGACAGTAGTCATACCTGCCAAGAATGGTTCTTTTTTTGCTAAACCATTGAATGCATCAAAACTATATTCTTTCATTTTAATCAGCACCCCAAACAAGCCGATACTTGCAATAGAATAAGATATAATATAGAGTATGATCCCTTCTGTAGCAAAACTATTTGCACCATATAATGCAAAAAGCATGAAGCCAACTTGAGCGATACTAGAATAAGCCAACATGCGCTTTACACTTCGCTGGAAAACTGCTGTGATATTTCCTATAAATAAGGTCGCAATTAATACAAATGTCAGTAACAAATTCCATGAATAACCCAACGCCTTGAATTGACTGTGAAATAAAACCACAAATGCGATCATTGCGGTTGCTTTCACAATAGTTGCCATGAATGAAGTGAATACAGTTGGCGCTCCATCATAGACATCAGGTGTCCAAAAATGAAAAGGTGCAGCAGATACCTTAAAATTAAATGAAGTAAAAATTAATATTAATCCCGAAGAAAGCATTAATTGCTCTCTTACCAAACCTGTAGTAGGATTGAAAGCAGGAGTTGTAATTTGGAAAGTGCCTGTCGCACCATAAATAAATGTAATCCCTAACAAAAAGATACCTGTTGAGAATGCACCCATCAAGAAATACTTGAGCGCAGCTTCATTACTATTCAAATTCTTTTTATCTGCGCCTGTTAGAATATACAATGGAATTGATAAAATTTCAATGCCAATGAATAACATCAATAAATTATTAAAAGATGTTAAAATGCTTGCTCCACATAATATAAAGAAAAACAATGCGTAAAAATCTGCTGCATGATTGCCTATTTTGACAATTTCTTCCGCATTTAACCAAACATATAAAAAAGTCAATATAAAAATAACAGTATTGACATATAAACCAAATTGGGTAAAAGCCAACATGCCTTTAGCATCTATAGCTACAGTGTATACGCCGTTTAATTGCAACAAATTAGCTACAATCAATCCAAAAAGGCCTAGCAATGCAATACGGGTTTGTATTTTCTCATTGTTAAAAATCCAAGAAGAAAACATCATTAATACACCTAATAAAGCCGAAGCAATAATTGCGTTCATTATTAATTCATTTAATTATTTGATAAACAATTGTTGTAAAGTATCTGTAGTTAAATCAAATAATGGAGCTGGATAAACTCCTGTTAAGATCACTACTATGAACAATACAATCAAAACAAACTGTGCAGGCATATTTGAAGCTTGCATCTTATTTATTTTTTCACTTACTTCTCCATAAGCACATTTCTGAACCATATTCAATGTATAGATGGCAGCTAAAACGACACTTACTCCTGCAACAGCAGCTATCCATGGATTGAATTGGAAGATTGCATTGAACATTAAAAACTCTCCCACAAATGCATTGGTTAAAGGAAGCGCAATATTTGCGAATGCAAATCCAACCAGCAAGATGCCCAAAATTGGATTTTGTTTAGCAAGTCCACCCATTTCTTTCAATGACCTTGTGCCTGTTTGTTGCTCAATGATATCGGCAATAATCCACAAACCCAACACATTGATGCCATGTGAGAACAATTGAATCAATACACCTTGAACACCTATTTCAATATTTGTAAATAAAGCGGCACTCATCAAACCAATATGTGCAATCGAAGAGTACGCAATTAAACGCTTCATATCATCTTGACGAATTGCAATGAATGAAGCGTACAAAATTCCGATCACAGATAAAATCACTACAAAATTGGAATGTGCAATGAATGCAGCTGGGAATAAAGGCATCAACCATCTAATAACCCCATATAAACCCATTTTAACCATCACGGCACTCAATACCATTGTTACTGAAGTTGGAGATTGCTCATAGGCATCTGGTTGCCATGTATGTAGAGGGAAGATAGGCATCTTAATTGCAAATGCTGTAAAAAATAATGCAAATGCTATAAGTTTTTGACCTGCAGTTAAATTAGCAGCTTTAAAAGAAGCGTAGGCGAAACTTTGATCTGCAGTATGATTATAAAGGAAAATAACACCAATCAACATGAATAAAGAGCCTAAGAAAGTATAAATAAAGAATTTAAAAGTAACCGCGACACGCTTTTCTCCTCCCCAAATAGAACATAAAAAATAAACAGGTATTAATGCCAGCTCCCAGAAAAAGTAAAATAGCAAAGCATCTCCTGCTAAAAACACACCCAACAATCCTGTTTGGGTAAAAAGCATCAATGACAAAAACTGATTTCTATTTTTGATTTCATTCTTAGCGGTTGCAAAAAATATTGCAGGAAAACTAATACAAGTTAAGAGTAATAAAATTTTTGAAAGCCCATCTGCAGTGAATGTGAATCTTGCATTTAAACTAGGAATCCATGCAGCATCAAAGTTTACTGCGCCGTTGCAAGCAATATTGAAAGATAAAGCCAATGCGATACCACTAGCTGCAATAGCAACATAATTTGCTTTTTCATCATGTTTAACAAACAACAATAAAATTGCTGCGATAAACGGAATAGTTAGAATTGAAAGTAATACCATTGTTGCTATAAATTTATTTAATCAAATTATGAAAGAATCGAGTGATGGCAATGTCGTTAAACCACATTAGGAATAAAACAACCATGCTAAGTACCATAAATAAAATATAATACCCTACAAGACCACTTTGCATTAAGCGCGTTTGCCTTGCACCATATTGCACTAATTTCCCCGTACCATTGACAATGCCGTCTATGATATTTTTTTCGATTACATCTTTTAAGAAACCTGCAAATCGGTTCAATGGTTGCACAATTGCTTTTTCATACAATTCATCCACCAACCACTTGTTGTATAAAAATCTACCGAATGCTGTTTGAGGTTCGCCATCCGCTTGTTTGCTGTATTTGTTTATTGCAATCAACAAAGCAATAATTGCGATGGTTACAGATGTTCCCATTAAGATCCATTCAGTACTATGTGATAGGTGAAGTGGCATTGCTTCGCCAACGATACTTGTTAAATGATGTCCTAGCCAATGATGTCCACCTAAGATTTCAGGAACCCCCATTGCTCCGCCTATAGCACTTAACACTGCTAAAATAATTAAAGGCAATGTCATTGACAATGGGCTCTCGTGTACATGATGTGCTTGTGCTTCTGTACCTCTAAATTGACCTAAGAAAGTGGTAGCATATAAACGAAACATATAAAATGCAGTCATTGCAGCACCCGCCACACCTAGGTACCAGTAGATTGGATTTTTTGCAAATGCAGCTGCCAGGATCTCATCTTTCGAAAAGAACCCGCTAAATGGAGGTACACCTGCAATGGCGATACAGCCAATTAAAAAAGTAAAGTGGGTGATAGGTAATTTAGATCTCAAGCCACCCATTTTTCTGATATCTTGTTCATGATGCATTGCATGAATCACAGATCCAGCTGCCAAGAACAATAAAGCTTTGAAGAAAGCGTGTGTGATTACATGAAAAACGGCACCAGAATATGCACCGACACCCAAACCGAGGAACATATAGCCTAACTGACTCACTGTTGAATAAGCTAAAACTTTTTTAATATCATTTTGCTTAATAGCAATCGTTGCTGCTAATAAAGCCGTGCTTATTCCAATGATTGCAACTACATTTTGAGCAATTTCACTATGCGTATAAAAAATATTTGTTCTAGTAATCATGTAAATACCTGCAGTCACCATCGTTGCGGCGTGGATCAATGCAGAAACCGGTGTAGGACCTGCCATCGCATCTGGCAACCAAGTGTATAATGGGATCTGCGCACTCTTACCCATCGCGCCAACAAATAATAATAATGTGATTGCGGTGATATCTGTTGAAGATAATTTAGCCAAACTCTCTGCAGTTAATACTTCCCCATAACTTACTGTACCTAATTTTACAATCAACCAAAAAATAGCCAATAAGAATCCAAGATCACCAATCCTATTCATAATGAATGCCTTCTTTGCAGCATTGTTATAACTCGTATTGCTAAACCAATAGCCAATCAATAAATAAGAGCACAATCCAACGCCTTCCCATCCAATGAACATAATCACATAGTTATCGCCCAATACCAATAATAGCATGGAGAAAATGAATAAATTCAAATAAGCAAAGTAACGTCCATAGTTTGAAGCATTTTCTTCATGCATATAAGCAGATGAATACAAATGAATCAAAGTGCCCACTCCAGAAATCACCAACAAGAATAAACTTGATAACGCATCTACTCTAAAATCAAAAGGAATTTTGACTGTACTCGTATTGATAAAATCAAAGAAATGTACTGTTATTGCGCCTTGCTCTTTCACATTCCAAAATGCTATTAAGCTAAAAACGAATGAAGCAAAAATGTACATTGTGCCGTTGGTGGCAATTGTTTTTTTACTCCAAATATTACGTCCAAGGCCGTTGAATAAAAATCCTGCAAAAGGCAAGAGTGTGATCAATGCTAATATTACTTTCATGCGGAATGAATTAATTCTTTAATCTATTTAAGAAATTGATGTCAACAGAATGGGTATTGCGGTACATCATAACGATAATTGCTAAGCCAACACTCACTTCTGCTGCCGCTACCACCATAATGAAGAACACAAATATTTGCGCATCAATACCTGCCAAAGTGTTTGGGGCATTTTGCAATGCCAAACCATGGTACATTTTTGAAAATGCAACTAACAATAAGTTGACAGCGTTTAACATTAATTCAATGCACATAAATACAATGATGGCATTACGACGGGTCAATACCCCCACAACGCCAATACTAAACAAAGTCAAACATAAAATAATATAATACTGAATAGACATCTCTAATGATTTTATTGGTTATTTTTTTCCTATGATTACAGCCCCTACCATTGCACTTAAGAATAAAACACTGCTTATTTCAAATGGAACTACATAATCGCTGAATAAAGCTTTTCCCAATGGGTGAATTAAACCTATTGTACCTTCTTTTAAAAGGACTTGCTTATTTTGAATTTGTGCCGTTTGTTTCACCGCTGCAATTAATAAAGTAAGAAAACTTCCTCCAGCAATCACACCAGTCAACTTAATCAATAATTGCCTTTGTGGTTCTGCATCTTTTTTGATATTCATTAACATGATTACAAATAAGAATAAAACCATAATGGCTCCTGCGTAAACAATGATGTTTACAATGGCCAAGAATTGTGCATTTAATAAAATATAGTGCCCTGATATGGCAAAAAACACCATAATCAACCACAACACACTGTGAATTGGATTCTTGCTAATTAATACCATCGTTGCACTTACAATTGCAAATGCTGATAATAAATAAAATAAAACGTCTACTGTATTCATAGTATAAATTAAGCTTCTACTCCTTTTGCTAAAGCCAAATCAGCAGCTTCAGTTTTTGGATTAGGAATTAATAAATCAGATTTGCCATAGATAAAGCCTTTGCGATTATAGTTTGCTGGGGCAAAAGTTTCACTCAAATAAATGGCATCTTTAGGGCAAGCTTCTTCACATAAACCACAAAAAATACAACGCAACATATTGATTTCATATTTTGCCGCATATTTTTCTTCTCTATATAAATTTTCTTCTCCTTCAATTCGCTCTGCAGCTTCCATTGTGATTGCTTCTGCAGGACACGCAACTGCACATAAACCACAAGCAGTACAGCGCTCCCTTCCTTCTTCGTCTCTGTTTAAAACGTGTAATCCTCTGAATACTGGACTAAAGGGACGCTTCTCTTCTGGGTATCGCGTAGTTGGTTGTTTTTTAAACATATGACTAAACGTGATAAACATCCCCTTGATGATATTAATCAAATACAAGCGTTCCCAAAAAGTCATGGGTTGTCTATTTACGGCTTGTGCTTTGTTCGTTAATGGTTGCATGTTTTTATACAATGAGTTTTATAAAATTATAAGTTGGCTAAAATCAATGCGCCAGTGATTAATAAATTTAAGAGTGCCAATGGAATCATCGTCTTCCATCCTAAATTCATGAGTTGGTCATATCTAAAGCGTGGGATCGTCCAACGGATCCACATGAATAAGAATATAAATAAAACAATCTTGATCAATAAAGTGCCCACACCAATCATGGCAGCAATATTTGGAGCTACAGTTGACTCGTCAAAGAAAGGTAAATCATAACCCCCAAAATACATAGACGCCATAATAGCACTACTCATAATCATATTGATGTATTCTGCGAATAAATAAAATCCCAATTTCATTGAAGAATACTCTTGATGGTATCCAAAATTCAATTCATTTTCCGCTTCTGGCAAATCAAAAGGTGTTCTATTACACTCTGCTAAAGCAGCAATAAAAAATAATAAAAAACCAAGTGGTTGATATACAATATTCCACCAATTTCCAGCGATTTGTTGTTCTACAATTGTTTTTAAACTTAAAGAACCTGTGGTCATTAATAGTGCTATCAGAGACAAGCCCATCGCCAATTCGTAGCTAATTGCTTGTGATGCGGCTCTCAAAGAAGACATTAAAGAAAATTTATTATTTGAAGCCCATCCTCCAATCATGATGCCATATACACCCATGCTCACAACAGCAAACACGTACAAAATACCAATATTAATATCTGCAATTTGTAAAGCAATTTTTCTGCCGAACAATTCAACATCAGAACTCCAAGGAATTACAGCACATGTCATTAAACTTGCTGTCATGGCCAATCCTGGTCCTAAAATAAACAGCCATTTATTAGCAGCATTTGGAATGATCTCTTCCTTCATGATCAATTTTACCCCGTCCGCTAAAGGTTGTAAAAGACCGAAAGGACCAGCCCTATTGGGACCTGGTCTGTCTTGTAAAATAGCTGCTACTTTACGTTCTCCAAAAGTGGTATACAAGGCAATACCTAAACTGCCAAATACAACTACAGCAATTAAAATTAATTTTTCTATCACGAGCCCCCAATCAAATGCAAGAATTGTCATGCTAATATAATTATGCTTAATGAGTATTGTTTTTGTTAAATGTATCGCTATGAGAAGGTCCTTGAATTTTACTCAAATGTACATTTGGTTGATTCACTTCACTTTGATCATGAATATCCATCAATAAATGAGGTGCTCTACCGTCATTCACAGCATTGAAAGTCTCTTTTGGCTTAGTCGTTCCAATTTTACCTGCATAATGACCTTGTGCAATCACAGAATGTCTATTTATTTCACGTGGACCTTCTATAATCCAATCTGAAGTTTCTTTTTTATCAAAACGACAAGTGTTGCAAATCCAACCTGGCTTGCCATCTGGTGTATCTTCTACTTCACCCCATTCATCTTTACGAGCAGTCACTCTAAAAACTTCATCTCCTCTATTCCACAATGTAACTCTTCCCGAACAGGTTGGACAGTCACGGTGTGCGTCCATTGGTTTCAAGAACCAAACACGATTTTTAAAGCGGAATGTCTTGTCTGTTAATGCACCTACTGGACATACGTCAATCACGTTGCCAATAAATTCGTTGTCCAAACTTTTTTCAATATGTGTTGCAATCTCAGCATGGTCGCCACGATCTAAAACACCATGCACACGTTTATTGGTCAATTGATCTGCAGTAAATACACAACGATAACATAGGATACAACGTGTCATATGCAATTGTATATGCTTACCTAAATCATGCTTTTTAAATGTTCTTCTTTGAAATTCATAGCGTGTTTCCGACTTGCCATGTTCAAAACTTAAGTCTTGTAAATGACACTCTCCAGCTTGATCACAGATTGGACAATCCAAAGGGTGGTTTAACAATAAAAATTCTACCACACCTGCTCTAGCATCAATGACTTTTTCACTGGTAATATTTTTCACCTCCATCCCATCCATCACCGTCGTACGACAAGATGCAACTAATTTTGGCATAGGACGTGGGTCCTTTTCAGAACCTTTTGACACTTCTACCAAACAAGTTCTACACTTACCGCCACTGCCTTGCAGCTTGCTGTAAAAACACATAGCAGGAGGTGCAACTTGCCCCCCAATCATTCGTGCAGCTTGTAACACTGTTGTTCCAGCTGGAACTTCAACAGTGATGTTGTCAATCGTTACTTTAAATAAATTTTGTTCGCTCATAGTTTATATTTCTATGTTATGCAGGTACATGAATTGGATCTGCATAGTGTTGTAAACCGAAATTGCTAGTTTGTGAAAGTTCAGGATTGTGCACATGCCATTCAAATTCGTCACGGAAATGACGAATTGCAGCAGCAACAGGCCAAGCGGCAGCATCACCTAATGGACAAATTGTATTTCCCTCAATCTTTCTTTGAATATCCCACAGTAAATCGATATCCGCAATCGTTCCTTTACCATGTTCTATTTTATATAAAATCTTTTCCATCCAGCCTGTTCCCTCTCTACAAGGAGAACATTGACCGCAACTTTCATGGCGATAAAAACGTGCTAAAGTCAAGGTGTTTTTAACGATACACTGGTCCTCATCTAAAACGATAAATCCACCTGAACCCAACATTGATCCAGTAGCAAATCCACCATCACTTAAGCTCTCATAATTCAAATACCTTGTCTCACCTTTTGCTGTCTTTAATAATAAATTGGCAGGTAGAATTGGCACAGACGAACCTCCAGGGATACATGCTTTTAATTTTTTGCCACCCTTAATGCCTCCACAATATTCATCACTGTATATAAATTCTTCTACAGAAATGGTCATATCAATTTCGTAGACACCTGGTTTATTAATATTACCACATGCAGAAATTAATTTTGTTCCAGTTGATCTTCCAACACCAATTTTTGCATACTCGTCTCCTCCTAAATTGATGATAGGAACAATCGCAGCTAAAGTCTCTACATTATTGACCACAGTTGGTCGCTGCCATAAACCCTGTATAGCAGGAAAAGGAGGTTTAATTCGAGGATTACCTCGCTTACCTTCCAACGATTCAATCAATGCAGTTTCTTCACCACAGATATAAGCACCTGCCCCACGTTGAACATGAATATTACAATCAAACCCTGTTCCTAATATATTTTTTCCAAGCCAACCATTTGCTTTTGCCTCATTAATAGCTTCTTCCAAGATATCTGGAATCCAAGCATATTCGCCTCTGATATAAATGTAAGTGTCACTTGAACCCAATGCAAAACTGGATACAATCAAACCTTCAATTAATAAATGTGGCAAAAATTCCATCAAGTAACGATCTTTAAATGTACCCGGCTCACTTTCATCTGCGTTACAAACTAAGTGACGAGGAACACCTTCAGGCTTCGCAATAAAACTCCATTTCATACCAGTAGGGAAACCTGCACCTCCTCTTCCTCTTAATCCACTCTTCTTAACTTCTTCTACAATGGATTCAGGATTCATTGCCTTCAAAGCTTTTTCTACACTGCGATAGCCACCCTCACGACGATATACCTCATAAGAACGAATCCCTGGTACATTTGCTTTATCTAGTAATAGTTTAACACCCATTTGAATATTTTTAACGCGTTCTATGATTGATTATTTTGTTGCAGCTGCTCTGTATTCTGCTATGATACTATCTACTTTTTCTTTGGTCAAGTGCTCTTTATAAATCTTACCCACTTGCATCATTGGCGCATAACCACATGCACCTAAGCACTCCACTAATTTTAAAGTAAATATGCCGTCTTTAGTAGTCTCTCCTGGCTTAATATCTAATTGCTGTTGAATATAAGCAATGATGTCGTCAGATCCACTCACCATACATGGGCCGGTTTGACAAACCTCGAAAATATATTTTCCAACAGGTTTTAAATTAAACATGCTATAAAAACTAGCCACTTCATACACTTCGATAGGCTCAATTTTTAATAAACCTGCAATATAATCCATCAACTCCGTGGGTAACCAGCCATCAAAACTCTCTTGAGCAAGATGCAAGGCTGGCAACAAAGCACTTTTTTGTTTCCCTTCTGGATAACGTGCTACCAAGCGGTTAAACTCGGCCATTTGTATTTCATTAAAAGTATAGGTCATATCGAAAATTTCTTTTTTATTATGCATCTAATTCACCAGCAATCAAATTTAAACTACTCATAGTTACAACAGCATCACTTAGCATGCCACCCTTAATCAATTCAGGATAAGCTTGATAATAAATAAAACAAGGTCTTCTAAAGTGCAATCTAAATGGAGTTCTACCTCCATCACTAATTAAATAAAAACCAAGTTCACCATTACCACCTTCTACGGGACTATAAATCTGTCCTTTAGGCAAATCAATCTCACCCATAATAATTTTAAAGTGCCAGATCAATGCTTCCATTTTTGTATACACATCTTCTTTCTTAGGAAGATAATATTCTGGTACTTCGGCATGATAGATTTCAGCTTCAGCACCTTTGAAAGCTTGTACTTTTTCATAAGCTTGTTTGATGATAGAGATACTCTCCCACATCTCTGCATTGCGTACCAAGAAACGATCATAGTTATCACCCGTCGTACCAACCGGTACAGTGAAATTAAAATCTTGATAACTACTGTAAGGCTGATGCACTCGAACATCGTAATCCACACCAGCTGCTCTTAAATTTGGACCAGTAAAACCATAATTCAATGCACGCGCTGCACTAATACCACCTGTGCCCTGCGTACGCTCCATGAAAATTCTATTTCTTGTGAACAAGTTTTCAAACTCCTTCAATACTTTTGGATATTCATTTAAGAACTTCTCTAACTTTGTGAAAGCAGTGTTTGAGAAATTTCTTTCAAACCCTCCGATACGACCAATATTAGTGGTCAATCTTGATCCGCATATTTCTTCATAAATTTCATAAATCAACTCACGATACTGCATCACATATAAAAAACCAGTGTAAGCACCTGTATCCACACCAACAATTGAATTACATATTAAGTGATCTGAAATACGAGCTAATTCCATAATGATCACACGTAGATAATCCACACGCTTGGGCGTTTCAATATTCAAGAAACGTTCACAAGTTATGTGCCAACCCATATTGTTGATAGGGCTACTACAATAATTTAATCGATCAGTGATTGGTGTGATTTGATACAACGGTCTTCGTTCTGCTAATTTTTCAAATGCACGATGAATATAACCCACCGTTTGATCAGATGAAACTATACGCTCTCCGTCTACTTCCATGATATTTTGGAACACCCCATGCGTTGCTGGATGTGTTGGACCTATATTTAAAGTAGTGGTTGTTTTCTCGATCGAACCCTCTGGTAGTGTGATGTGATTGTGTTCCATTGTATATTTAGTTATACCTTTTTTTTAATTGATTATCCTCTGCCAAACATTTCATCATCCTTGTCAATTCTAGTTTGATCTTCTAATGGGAATTCTTTTCTAAGAGGGAAATAATCCATTTCTTCTACATTTAAAATGCGCTTTAAATTTGGATGACCCACAAAATTGATTCCAAAAAAATCATAGGTTTCACGCTCCATCCAGTTTGCAGATTCAAATAATTTAGTGGCAGTAAACACATCGGTATTGTCTAACGAAGTACTCACAGAAAAACGAAGTCGAATATTTTCTTTTAGGTTATGTAAGTGATATACAACTACTAACTCAGCACCTTTTTGATCGGGATAGTTTACAGCACATATATCTGTTAAAAATGTAAAACCTAAACTTGGTTCATCGTATAAAAATTGCAATACTTTCAAATTCATTTCCTTTGGAGCTTCAAATGAAAGCATGCCATAACTAGTTGTGAATTGTGAAACTTGGTCTCCAAATTTTGCAACTAATTTTTCTTGTATCATTTCGTTGTTTAACGACATATAATAAGAATTAAGTACGGCTATTGAATGCCATAACTATTTAATAATGCTTTGTAATGTTCACTATTTCTTCGGCGAATACTTTCTTGTCCAACTAGATCTTGTATTTTCATGAATCCATCAATGATTGCTTCTGGTCTTGGAGGACATCCAGGAACATACACATCTACTGGTATCACTTGATCTATGCCTTGCAACACACTGTATGTGTCAAATATACCGCCACTTGAAGCACATGCTCCAACTGCAATCACCCAACGTGGTTCTGCCATCTGAATGTACACTTGTCTCAACACAGGAGCCATTTTTTTTGCGATTGTACCCATCACCATCAACAAGTCACATTGACGTGGAGAGAACCCCACACGCTCAGAACCAAATCGAGATAAATCGTAATGTGAAGCCATTGTTGCCATGAATTCAATTCCACAACAAGAAGTTGCAAATGGTAAAGGCCATAAAGAATTTTTTCTTGCAAGACCCACTACAGAACTTAATTGTGTGGCAAAGAATCCATCACCTGTTACACCATCTGGTGCTTTCCCCATTCCAATAGCATCCGCTATTTCAGCTTCTTTTGGATGTATGTTAAATCTTACTGGACGCATAAAAAATGCATTATATTTTTAAAAAATTAATCTTCCCATTTAAGTGCTCCTTTCTTGATAATGTACACAAAGCCTACCAAGAAAAATCCCACAAATAAAACCACTTCAAAAAAACCAGCCCAACCTAAACTTTTAAAATTGACTGCATATGGATAAAAGAAAATCACTTCTACATCAAACAATACGAATAAGATTGCTACTAAGAAATATTTGATAGCCATGGGTGATCTTGCATCACCATGTGACTCAATACCACTTGCAAAGTTTTCTAATTTATCTGATGTTTTTCGCTTGGGTCCTAATAAGCTAGACACCAAAATCATGATGGCTACAAAGCCACCTGCAAATATTATTTGCAAAGCGATTGGTAAGTAATTAGCAGCACTATTCATTTCTAAGTCGTTTAGGTGCCGCAAAAATACGCAAAGGATACTTGTTTTAACTAAAAACTCCCCATAAATGGGGAGTTTTTTGAATCTTTTTTTTTAAGCCTATAATTGGCTCAAAATGGAAGAAAATTTAGTTCTTATTTTCAGCTGAGGCATCAGGTGCAGGCTTTTGATTCGCTTGCATTTTTTTGATAATTTCCCAGTTCTTTGTTAAACTTTCTTTGATTTTAATTGTTTGAGCTTCTCCTGGCATCAATTCTAAAACTTTATCACACATTCCAATTGCTTTCTCAAGGTCTTTAGTCTCATTATAATAGCCCATCATTGCGTAGTAATTGTTCACTAATGCCTGCTTATTTTTCACTGGATCTTTCAACAAAAACTCATTTTGCAAAGTGACAGCTTGGAAAACGATACCCAAATTATTCGCAGTATCAATTAATTTAGCCCCTTTCACATTGAAAGAATAACCATTTGGACGGTCAGGGAAGGCAGCAATGTATTGCTTAGCGATATCTGTAGTAGCAACACCGTCTTTTGCATTCAAAGCCACACTTGATAATTTGTAATAGTACACTTCATCTTTGATCCCTCTAAGGGTAAAATAATTTGTATTCCATTTTAAAGCAGCAGCATACATATTAGATTTTTCAAACATATCTGCTCCTAACTTGTAATATTTCATCTGATTCACCTTGGTGGTATCCGCTGCAATTGCTTTTTCAAGTATACCCGCTAAAACAGCCTCATTACCTTGAAATTTAGATACCACTTTTACTGCAAGCTCATAATCTGTGTTTAAGATCTTGTCTGCTGGACTTGTGTTGATGAATTGCTCAATATAACTCTTAGCCTTAAGTGAGTCACCCTTACGATCATAATTGTATGCTAATAAAACCCCTAAACGAGGTAAAGCATTGATACCAATTGTTGATTCCAATTCCTTTGCTTTTGCTAAAGAAGCATCATATTGACCTGCGCGGAATAAATAATCTGCGTTGAAGATATCTAAAGCTGGATCTTTATCGGCATTTTGCAAGAACAAGTCAAGGTTTGCTTTTGCAGTTTCTGTATTCTTATCCGCATAATATTGGTACAATGCAAAATAAGTTGGAGCAAACTTTGGATCTGCTTCTAAAGACTTTTTAAAATATTCGTCAAAAGACTCTAGGTTATTTTGAGATTGATATACTTTACCAATTCTATAATAAGGATAAGCGTTTTGTGGATCTCTGTTAATTGCTTCCATGAATGCAGTTACAGCTTCCCCGCCATTTTCACCACCTAATTTTAAATAGTTGATCCCCAAGTTTACATACAAACTAGGTAAGATAGGTGTGCCTTCGTATGCAGAGATCGTTTCTTTTAATTTATCAATTGCATATTGATGATCGCCTACATTAGAAGGAACTTCTGAATGAATATATCCTATGGCGTTTACAATATCTTGACTTGGCTTCCCTTTGAATTTACCTTTTGTGTTTAATGTGGTTGTAATAGCAACTTCTAATGTTTGCTTAATCGCATTTAAATCTGCTTTTTCGCCTGCTTCTAGCAATTGAACATGTGCTGTACCCACTAAAATCCATGCGTTATTGCCTAATTCATCTGCTGCCTTTTTGTACAACTCTTTTGTTGCTTGCACAAAAGCTTTGTCAGGAGTCCCTGCACCATTTTGTGACAGGATCGCTTCTCCATACCAAAAGATCGTTTCTGGATCCTTTGAATTTTTTTCATACGCATCCTTAAAATAAGCTAATGCAGATTTGTTCTTTTCATAACGCATCAATTTCAAGCCCTCATTTAATGGAGATACTGGAACTTGCGCCTTTAATCCATTCAATGCAAAAGCAACTCCCATCATCAATACAACCAATTTTTTCATCACAGGTGTTTTTGTAATTTATAAATTATGCTCATTTCTAAACCCTCATTTCGCGAATAATTCGAAGAAAACAAGGCTAAAAGTAGCGCCCATAGGTAACAACTTTTAGAAGTCTAAAATTATTAATTTTTTCGCAAGATTGCGATTTAATTTTAGTTAATTCTACTAAAACTTGTTAGCATTTGCAACTATTCCAACAAACTATTCCTTTTTTTAAAGCCCATCTTTGCAGGCACTAAAAAAGAACGCTTAAAAATCAGCTGCCCTCTTTCCAAACTAAGGAAATTTAAAAAGCCTGTACCCAAACCAGCTGCATTTTCTTTTAAGATATAATATACAGGTAAAGTAAGTGGATACTGTGCTTTGCTAATAGTAGATGGAGAAGGCTTTGAATAAAAACCTTTTTCAATACATTGAGTGCATTCGACCAAACCCATTTTTACTTTTTTTCGCAATTGGATTTGTGCTGGATCATATCCGTCACCAATCCAATTCATTCCCACAAAACCAATGGCATCGGGGTGTGTAGCAATATAGTCAATGACTTCTTTACTGCCTGCTGCAGCGACAACGTTTTTGCCGAATGGGGCATCTTTAGCCAAGCTATCTTTCAGAAAACGGATGATGCCGGTTAAGTTATTGCCATCCATCACGACTTGTTTATCCGATTTTCCTGTTAATCTTTTACTCAATTCTTCCAAGCTAAATACAGAATCATTTGCTGATTTGTTGACTAAAACTGCAACTGCATTGTAAGCCAATATGGCAAAATTGGGATTGAAACCAAGACTCTTCTTGTACTCCAATTGTTCTTGTTTGTTTAACCCTCGTGTGACGAAGATCATCCTAGTACTATCATTGGCAAGGTCTTTAAAGCAATCTATTTCAGATTTATAGCTTGCGATAATTTGTGCGTTTGGATTACTTGCTAAAAAAACTTTCAATTGTTCTTCCATAAACGGCCTAAAGCTCTCTTCCACTGATAGGTGGATAATGCCTTGGTTAGGGGTATCTAAAACTTTTGATGGCTTGTCTTTGCAAGCCACCAACAACTGGAGCAACATGACTCCAATAAATAACATTCGCATAATCTTTATTTTGATCATTCATCGTATTAATAGTCCTGCTTCACAGCCCTAAAAAGCCTAAATCCGCCATAGACCATGCACATGGTCCCGAAAATGAGCCTAAAATCATGCTCTATATTTAAAACCATGTCCACTTTCATGTATTTAGCCCCTAATAAGAGTAGGCCTATCCCTAAAATCAATGTAGACATGGAAAAATCATAGATGCGTCTGAAGAATCGATAGGATCTTTCCGACTTTTCTCTTTCTTCCATAATTATCAATTTTGAAAAGCAAATTAAACAATTAAGATGGTAACGATTTAAAAAATTATCTTTACAGCCAAATTTGAGTTCATGAGCAAACCCTCTCTACCACAAGGCACAAGAGATTTTAACGCAGTAACCGTTCAAAAAAGACAATATATCTTTCAAACGATTCGTAATGTGTTTGAATTGTATGGATTTCAGCCACTAGAAACCCCTGCAATGGAGCAATTGGAAACATTGATGGGCAAATATGGAGAAGAAGGAGATAAACTTATTTTTAAGATATTAAATAATGGGCTTGACAATCCTCAAAAAGCTGCGGCTACACAAACAGGATTTCAAAAAATCCTTGAAGGAAAGAGTACCTCACAAATTACAGAAAGAGCTCTAAGATACGATTTAACCATCCCTTTTGCAAGGTATGTGGCGATGCACCATGGTGCACTCACCTTCCCTTTCAAACGCTATCAAATTCAACCAGTATGGAGAGCCGACCGACCACAAAAAGGGAGGTATAGAGAATTTTACCAATGCGATGCAGACATTGTTGGATCAGACAGTTTATTAAATGAGGTTGAACTAACAGCCATCTATTTGACTGTTTTTAAACAACTTGGTTTAGAAGTTGAGGTAAAATTAAATAACAGAAAAATATTACTAGGACTCGCTCAGGTTTGTGGAGGTGAGGATAAAATGATTGACTTAACAATTGCGATTGATAAATTGGATAAAATTGGATGGGAAAAAGTGGTAGAAGAATTGGACAGAAAAGGATTTACAACAGCACAACAAACAATGATTCAATCTTACCTTGAAATCCAAGGAACGAATGATGCAAAATTGCAACAGCTTAGTGCGCTCTTGAATGGAAATGAGCATGCTGCAAAAGGAATCGAAGAAATACAATATGTTTTGGACTATCACACAGAAAGTGGTTTAGCTAAAAACTTAGTCGCAGATTTTACTTTGGCAAGAGGTTTAAATTATTATACGGGATTAATTTTTGAAGTGAAAGCAGTCGACGCGCAAATGGGCAGTATTGGTGGTGGTGGAAGATACAATGACTTAACAAGTTTATTTGGCGTACCAAATATACCTGGTGTGGGCATTAGCTTTGGTGTAGATCGTATCTATGATGTACTAGAAGCAAAAAATCTTTTTCCTACTTCAGTAGCACAAAATACAAAAATTTTATTTTTTAATCTAGGTATAGCAGAGGCCAAAATAGCATATCAATTAATGGAAATTTTGAGGGCAAAAAAAATTGCATGTGAAATTTACCCAGATAAAAGCAAATTTGACAAGCAATTTAAATATGCAGAAAAAAAAGGCATTCCAAATATCATCATCATCGGAACGGATGAATTGAGTAAAAAAGAATGTACGATTAAAAACTTAACTACAGGTACTCAACAAACCATTCCATTTGACGCCTTGGCCACAATGGAATTTTAATATTTAATCGTAGTGTTTATCCCAGAAAGTTGAATAAATTTCGTCTTCTTTTAATGCCACAGCACCAGCTTCTTTTTTGCCGATCAATTCCATGCCTTGTACAAAAATACTGATCGACTCCACGGCTTTACCGTCTTTTCTTTTGAAAATAACGAGTGCATCATAGGTTGCTAAATAAAAACTGTCAACTCCTTTTTTCTCAAGAGATGTAGAGCCCATTGCTGAATTAATTACCAAACTTGAATCTTCTATTGTAAGAGAAACTTCTGCTACTGGGCTTCCTTCGGCAAATATATACTTGCCCAAATAATCATTCAAAGGCCCTGATTGAGCATTTACTGACACAATTGCACCCATAAAAAGCAGGGTTAAAAAGCATAATTTTCTCATAATACTAGATTTAAGTTTTAAGATACCTAAATTAAGGCCTTTTATTGAGTTTACAATAGAAATAATTGAATCTAAAAGGACTTGATCAAGTATCTTTGTTATATGGAGAAAACTAGACCAAATATTAGGGCAGTTGAGATCGCTGAGATTGAAAGATTTATCGCTAAAATAGGAGAAAAACCTTTCAGAGTGAAGCAAATTGTAGAGTGGTTATGGCAAAAACATGCGCATAGCTTTGACGAGATGACCAATTTAAGCCTTGATTTACGTAAAAAATTAGTAGAGCATTTTACCTTACCAGCACTTTCAATTGATACCACGCAAATGAGTAGCGACGGAACGGTAAAAACTAGGTTCAGAACTTTTGATGACCATATGATTGAAGGGGTATTGATACCAACTACGCTCCGCAAAACAGCTTGCGTATCCTCTCAAATTGGATGTAGTTTAAGCTGTAAATTTTGCGCTACAGGTTATATGGAACGCAGTCGTAATTTAAACTTCGATGAAATATATGACCAAGTAGTCATGATCAAACAACAAGTCGAAAAGACCTATGACCAAAACTTGTCCAATATTGTTTTTATGGGAATGGGTGAACCCCTATTGAACTATAAAAATGTCATGAAGGCGATTGAGAAAATAACTTCTCCTGAAGGTCTGGGCATGAGTCCAAGACGTATCACCGTATCCACAGCCGGTGTAGCAAAACAAATCAAGCAATTAGGAGACGATCAAGTAAAGTTCAAATTAGCTTTATCATTACACGCCGCAAATGATAAGAAGCGTAATGAAATTATGCCAATCAATGAAAGCAATAATATTGAAGCATTAATTGAAGCGCTTAATTATTTCTATAAAAAAACAGGCAACGAAATTACATTCGAATACATTTTATTCAAAGATTTTAATGATAGTGAAAAGGATGCCATGGAATTGGTTAAAATTTACAGACAGGTTCCTGCAGATCTTGTGAATGTAATTGAATACAATGCGATTGATCGCTTCCCATTTGATAAACCTGATGAACAAGGATTTGAAACTTTTGTAGAGATTTTGCAAAAACACAGAGTAAATGTACGTGTGAGAAGAAGCAGAGGAAAAGATATAGATGCCGCATGTGGACAATTAGCCAATAAAGACAATTAATAGCACCATATGAAAGCAAAAAGATCTGACAACTTTGACAAATTTGCCAATAAGAAAAAGGGAAGTGCCGTCAAAGAAGAATATAGACAAGAAAAAAAGCGTGCTAAGAAAGATGCAAGAGCTGCTGGCGAAGCTGCACGTCAAAGAAAAAAAGATATTGAACGAGGTATAGCGGTTGAGCCTTTAGGAAATAATAAAAAAGCAGGCTTCGATAAAAAAGGAAGCTATGCTAAAAAAGAATATGTTACAGGTCCACCTAAGTATTCAATTCCATTAAGAGCAAAATCAACAATTTCAAAAGAAGCGCCAAAGTACGGTACGCTTCAAGGATCCATTGGTCCAAAATCAGTAAGCTCAAAAAATAGCGTATCAAAAAGAACACCAGCGTCAATGGACCGTGCAGATGCAAAGCGCTCTGCAAGTATTGGAAAGGTAACCGCGAATGATGATATGCCGCATGAGCAAATGCCGCTGAATAAATACATTGCACATTCAGGCACTTGTGGCAGAAGAGAAGCAGCAGCATTGGTCAAGTCTGGCCATATTACTGTGAATGGTGATACCATTTTAGAGCCTGGTTACAAAGTACAATATAAAGATGTTGTAAGGTTAAAAGGCAAGGTTTTGCAACTTCAAGTGACACCAGTTTATATATTATTAAACAAGCCCAAAGATTATATCTGTACCGCCAATGATCCAGAGGGTAGAAAAACAGTACTGGATATCATCAAAAATGCAACAACGCAAAGGATGTTTCCTGTTGGTAGACTTGATAGAAACACAACAGGTGTATTAATCTTGACGAATGATGGCGATCTCGCTCAAAAATTAACGCACCCTTCTTATGAGATTAAAAAAATATACGAAGTCACTTTAGATAAACCTGTAACTAAAGCAGATTTAGAAACAATTGCAACAGGCATAGAATTAGAAGATGGATTTATTGCCGCAGATGCTGTAAGTTATTTATCCAACACTTCTAAAAATGTGATTGGAATTGAAATACATAGTGGAAGAAATAGAATTGTAAGAAGAATTTTTGAGCACCTTGGATATGATGTAAGACATTTAGATAGAGTGATGTTTGCAAATCTTACAAAAAAGAATGTAGACCGAGGTAAGTGGAGATTCTTAGCTGAAAAAGAAGTACGTACACTTAAATTCTTAAATAAATCATTTACAAGAAAAGCAAGTAAATAGGGATGTTAGATATATTATTTGAGGACGAAGACATGATTGTGTTGAATAAGCCTGCTGGTGTGTTAAGCATTCCAGACCGTTTTGGTAAAGAAATTTCTATTAAGTCACTTCTACAAGATAAGTATGGTACTATTTTTACTGTGCACCGCCTCGATCAATCAACGAGTGGCCTCATTATTTTTGCTAAACATGCCGAAGCACATAAGCAACTAAGTATTTTATTTGAAGGAAGAACGATCGAAAAAAAATACCTTGGCTTGGTATTGGGGCGTCCAGAACCATCTGGCACTATTGATGCTGCCATCATGGAACATCCTATCAAAAAAGGACAAATGTATACGCATGTTAAAGGCAAGCCTGCTTTAACAACCTATGAAGTGGTAACTTACTATAAACACTATGCATTGGTCTGCTTTCAAATTCATACAGGAAGAACACACCAAATTAGGGTGCATGCAAAACAAATAGGGCATCCAATTATTGCAGATGAAATATATGGAGACAGTGCACCTTTACTACTTTCAAATATTAAAAAAAAGCATTTCAAATTAAGTAAATCAGAAGTAGAAGAAAAGCCTTTATTAGCAAGACATGCATTGCATGCGCACACACTAAAGCTTAATTTTAAAGGTACGGCATTTGCATTTGAAGCCCCATTACCTAAAGATCTTGCTGCAACAATTAAACAATTAGACAAATGGAATGCTGTCTAAATTATTTTTGCTGTTTGTACACCACACCGTCTTTCATCACGAATTGTACTTTACCCATTTGATCTATATTGGAAAATGGATCACCCTCCACAGCAATAATATCAGCAAGTTTATTTTTTTCTATACTTCCTAATATTGATTGTGTTCCCATCAAATCTGAAGCATTCCATGTTGCAGCCTGAATGGCTTCTATCAATGGCATGCCAGCCTCCTGCATATATTTAAATTCTAACCAATTCTGGCCATGTGCATAGACGCCGGCATCAGTACCAAAAGCAATTTTAACACCCGACTTATATGCTTTAGCAAAAGTGTTTTGAATTTTTGGTCCAATCTCTAATGCTTTTTTTGTTACCATAGGAGGATAATAACCAGGCTTCTTAGCCGAGTCTGCAGCAGATCGACCTGCAATAATCGTTGGCACTAAGTAGGTACCATATTGTTTCATTAATGGAAAGATTGATTCATCCATCATTGTTCCATGTTCAATAGAATTTACGCCTGCAATGATAGCTCTCTTCATTGCTTCAACGCCATGACAATGGGCAGCAACTTTAAAACCATAATCTTTTGCAGCAGATACAATAGCGCGAATTTCATCTTCTGTAAACTGGGGGTTTTCGCCATTCGCAGCCATACTCAAAACACCTCCGCTTGCAGTAATTTTAATAACATCACTCCCCTCTTTATACCTTTGTCGTACTGCTTTATAAGCATCCTCTTTACTATTAACAACACCTTCTTTTGGACCAGGATCGCCCATTAAATTTGCGCGCGTGCCATTGGTGGGGTCTGCATGGCCTCCTGTAGTTCCGATACTTTTACCTGCTGTGTATATTCTTGGTCCAACCACATTTCCCTTTTGAATGGCTTTACGCATCGCAATATTCACACCTGAACCACCAAGATCTCTTACAGATGTAAATCCTGCCATTAAATTTCGTTCTGCAAATTTCAATGCACCAAATGCGATATCAGCTTCATTTTGAGTAAATGCATCGAGATACCTCGTTGGACTTGTCTCAGACTCAACATGAATATGCATATCCATTAAACCAGGCATAACAGTTTGCCTTTTCAAATCAATTAATTTATCTGTTTTGGTTCCTTCTACATAACCATCAACTACATCTAAAATTTTATTGGCTTCAATAATAATTGTTTTTTCTTTGAGCAGTTTTAGATGGACCACATCCACTAATTGACCACATTGTAAATACGTCTTTTGAGCTTGAGCAAAAAAACTGATTAAACAGCAAATAAAAAATGATAAAAGATGGCGCATGATTAATTTTTAGATCATCAATATACAAAAAAATCCTCTTTTATGAAGAGGATTTAAAAATAAGGAAATTGACTCGGATCAAAACTGACACAGTTTAAATTGAACCGTCCAACACCATTTTTAATACAAAGTCTTATTGATTGGGTTGAGGCGTATAACGTAGATAAGGTTTCACCAATTCTACCCCTTTGGGGAATTTAACAATTGCATCTTCTGTTTTAATTGCAGGAACAATGATTACCTTTTCACCATCCACCCAATTTGCTGGTGTAGCCACACTATAATTAGCTGTCAATTGTAAAGAATCAATCACCCTAAGCACTTCAACAAAATTTCTACCAGTTGATGCAGGATAAGTTAAGGTTAATTTAATTTTTTTATCTGGTCCAATAATGAATAAGGATCTTACAGTAAATGTTTCAGAGGCGTTAGGATGTATCATATCATACAAGCTTGCTACATGTTTATCTTCATCCGCAATAATCGGAAAACCAACCTCTACATGCTGTGTCTCATTGATATCTTTAATCCAATTTAAGTGGCTATCAACGCCATCCACACTCAATGCTAATACTTTTACATTTCTTTTTGCAAATGCTTCTTGTAAGGCTGCGGTCCTTCCAAGTTCAGTAGTACAAACTGGAGTAAAGTCTGCAGGATGTGAAAATAATATTCCCCAGCTATCCCCTAAAAATTCATGAAAGCGAATATCACCAATACTTGTTTTTGCCTTAAAGTCAGGTGCAATATCTCCTAATCTCAAACTCATAATTATATTTTTTATACTTAAAAAACAAAGATACTAATTCTCTACTAATTTAGTAGACTTTTATTTTACTTTTTTTAAAAATTTAAAATGTTGATTCAATAAATATTGGAAGGATGCTTAAAATAGGTTTAATATTTGCCTAATGAACCCCATCTGATTCGGTATATAAATCTAATAGTCCATCTGGTAAAATCACATTAACTTGTCTTTTGGCATGATCAACTCCTTTTAAGCTTTCTTCATGTAATGGAATATAAGCTTCGTTGCCATGGTATAAGATCGTCACCATTAATTGATGCGGTTGCTCTATTACCTCTTCTATTTTGCCTAGTTTTACACCATTTTCTACCACCATATAACCTAATAATGAAAGTGGTGAACTTTTATCCACCAGTAATTGAAACTCAGCTTCTGGTAACCAAACTTTTTTACCAATTAAAATACTACAAGCTTCCCTAGTGGTGATGCCTTCTATTTGTAAATGGGTTAGACTTTCTGTTTTAGCAGACGCTGATTGAATAAAATAGGGAATGAAACTAGCTGTATTTTTTTCGATAAAAATTGCATCAATGCCTTTGAAATGTATTGGCGAACCTAAAGCATGTTCTAAAATCAGATGGCCTGAAAGGCCGTGCGCAGCTACAATTTTCCCAATATGGATATATTCACTCATGTACAAATTTACAAATGATTGACGATAAAAAAACCTCCCGAAATTCGGGAGGTTAAATGCTATTTAATCTTTATTAAGTTGCAAATTATTCAGCAGCTGGAGTTTCTTCAGCAGCAGCTTCTGCAGCTGGTGCGTCCACTGGTGCTTCTTCAGCAACAGGCTCAGCTACTTTCTTAACTACAGGAACGTACACTTTTTTAGCAGCTTGTGCTTTTTTGTGTGCATCTGTTTTAGAAGCTATTGATGTTTCATGTTGTGCATACCAAGCTTCAAACTTAGTCATTGCAGTCGCATCATCAAATAAACCTAATTTAACTCCACGTAATAAGTGTTTTAAATAAAGTACTCCTTTGAAAGATAAAATTCTGCGAACGGTGTCAGTAGGTTGAGCACCTTTGTTTAACCACTCTAAAGACTTTTGACGATCTAAGTTGATAGTCGCTGGAACTGTTAAAGGATTGTAAGTACCAATTTTCTCGATGAATTTACCATCTCTTGGTGCGCGTCCGTCAGCCACTACGATAAAGTAGAAAGGCCTTTTTTTACTACCATGACGCTGTAGTCTCATTTTTACTGCCATTTTAAATAGAAATTTATAGGCGTTAACAAATAGGGTTAATC
>JACCDH011753940.1_pt1 | contig 55905 bp, 48 predicted proteins | sample 7442481 | NCBI WGS metagenome assembly JACCDH01 (sample SAMN15323433, study PRJNA562643) | freshwater metagenome | isolation source: river surface water | place: USA:Blue River Watershed | collected 2017-08-15
CATTGCCCATCAAAAAGAATTGGTTATTTATTTAAGTATGGGTTTTGGGAACCCTTATGGCGATTTGTACAATCAAGACATTTTGATCAAGTGGGCCGGTGAAATGGCTGCATTAGGTATTAAAACAATTTCTTTAGCGGATACAGTTGGATTGGCAAGCCCCGATCAAATAACCAATGCTTTGTCAATTTTAATTCCCCAATATCCACAAATTCAATTTGGCGTGCATTTACACGCTAGTGATGCTAATTGGGAACACAAACTAGCAGCTGCAATAAATGCAGGTTGTAATAGGGTAGATGGGGCTTTAAAGGGCATTGGCGGCTGTCCAATGGCCCAAGATGATTTGGTAGGCAATATGGATAGCGAAAAAATTGTTCAATATTTAGTTCAACAACAAATAATCAATCAGATTAACCCCGTACAATTGCAAGCATGCAGTCAGATGGTTTCTGCCGTTTTTCAATAGCTCAAGTATGAAATTTCATTACGAATTTCCCATTAAAAAAATACCCACCCCGCTTACCCATTTTCATAAAATGGTGATGGTGGGTTCATGCTTTACAGAGAATATTGGACAGTTATTGAGAAGCCATTGTTTTAAGGTATTAGAAAATCCAAATGGAATTTTATTTAATCCTATTAGTGTTGCAGAAGCAGTTAAGAGTTATGTGGAACAAAAACAAATGAATGAGTCAGACTTATTTTTATTGAATGAAACATGGCATAGTTGGAAACACCATAGTCGATTTTCAGGGATTACTCCTTCAGATACTGTAGCTAAAATAAATGCCGCTACAAATGAAGCTGCACAGTTTTTGAAAACTGCAGACCATATCATGATTACATTGGGTTCTGCATGGGTGTATCGTTTAACAGAAGCAGCAGATGGTATAATTGGATCTGTTGCAGCCAATAACCACAAAGCACCTGCAGCATGGTTTAAAAGGGAATTGCTCACAGCAGAATCTACAAAAACGATACTGCAAGAAATGGTAGATCAATTAATTCAATATAATCCACATATACAAATCATTTTTACCATTAGTCCTGTTAGACATTTACGAGAAGGTGTTATTGATAATAATCGGAGCAAAGCAGTTTTAATTCAGGCAGTACATGATTTAGTCCAGCGCAATCAAGCTATTTATTATTTTCCTGCATATGAATTAGTCATAGATGATTTACGCGATTATCGTTTTTATGCCGAAGATTTAGTGCACCCCAATTATCAGGCAACACAATATGTTTGGGAAAAATTTGTAGAAGCTTGTGTTCAAAACGAAGCAGGAAAATTGCTTAAATTAATTAGAGAAATTAAATTGGCCTATCAGCACAAACCATTCAATCCAGCAACCCATCAACACCAGCAATTTTTGAAAAAGTATGCCACTGAAACTACTCATTTAATGGAGCAATATCCACATTTGAATTTGAAAGAAGAATTGAATTATTTTAAAACAGGTGTTAGAAATCTGCAATTGGTGGATTAATCAGGGCTTCCTGTAAAGGGATGAGTGTGCATAGACTATTCAGTTCCTTTCTTTTTAGAAAGTTCTCAATATCACTTTTGTGCAATAGTCCTGTAATAATGAGTATGGTTTTATTGCTGTTGGCATTCAATTCTTTCAATAATTTTTTATTTATGGCTTCACTTCTTTCATCCCAAAAATCAACTTGAGAATTGAACCAATTGCTAAAGGGTTGCAATGCAGGATAATTCATGGTTATCCTTCTGATTGCGTGTTTTTCTTGATAAATAATGGTTTGAATGGTATCGGTTAAGCCAGTACTATTCATCCTAATTAAAGAGCTGTCTAACAAACCTAGAAAAGCATTATTGATATTGGTATAGTTGTTGAAATCATTCGCATCACTCGCATTTAAAAGGCCTTCATTGTAAACCCTTAAGAGTGTTTCTTGGTGCGATTTCTCCATTAGTTGGGTATAATTAATATAGCTTCTTCTATTGGGGATATACACATCAAAGGGAGCTAAACAAACTGAATCTTTTAACTCTTTAAACTTTCTAGCAGCCCTGTACTCAATGGGGTTTTTCCAAATGCCTAAAAATTCTGCCGTTTTTGTTCCCCATGCTTTATTGATTGAACAATTCTTGATGGAAGTTGAATCAAATTCTAAAAGAATAATATCCGGATTAATGCGCTGAATAATTTGTAGCATATTCCGAACGGTTACTAGTTTGTTGCCATTGTGTTTGGTACCTAAAACAATAACTCTATTCGGCGAGGGTTCTGCTTTTGCCAAATGAACTGCAAATAATATTGCAATGAATGCCCCTAATTTGATACACTTAAAATAAAGTTTGTACGCCATGGGCAATTTTAAATTCATGTTGTAATAACCATTTTTTTCGCCACATCCCACCAGAATATCCAGTTAAGGAACGGTCGCTTCCAATTACTCTATGACATGGTACAATGATGGCGATTTTATTTTTTCCATTGGTAGTTGCTGCAGCTCTGATCACTTTTGGATCTCCTAATCTTTTAGCCAAATCTAAATAACTTATGGTTTTGCCATATTCAATATCCATCAGTTTATTCCAAACCCGAACTTGAAAGTCGGTTCCATCTTGGTGTACGGGTAAATCGAACTGTTTTCTTTTACCATGGAAATATTCTATCAGCTGTTCGGTACACTGGTGCATGATTTCTGTAATACCTGGCTCTCCATGGGTAAATTGATCTTTGTTGTCTACAAAGCTTAATTCACCAATATAATGGTTGGTGCCCCCAATTTGTAAGAGTCCAATAGGACTTTCGTAATAAGTGTAATGCAGTTCGCCCATTTAGCCGTTCCTTATATCGTGAATAAATATACCAAACTAAATGGTTTATTATCCAATTTTAAATCCATTGCCCGTGGCTTTATCGGGCGTTAATAAGATTACTTGTTTATTTTGATCGTATACCCCTAAAACCAAACATTCGCTAAAAAAATGGGCGATTTTTTTGGGAGGGAAATTCACCACAGCAATAATTTGTTTGCCAATCAGCTCGTTGATGGTATAATGTGCTGTTATTTGAGCAGAGGATTGCTTGGTACCTAATTCACCAAAATCGATCAATAGTTGATAAGCTGGTTTGATGGCTTCTGGAAATGGCTTTGCTTCAAGAATGGTACCGGTTCGTATATCTATTTTTTCAAAATCTTGCCAGCTAATCATTATATCAATTCCTCCATTAGTGCTACTAATTGCATTAACTCATGTTGTTTATATTCTTGTTCCTCTTTGCAAAAACATTTAGCCACTTCACCAATTAAATGTTTGATGATTTGAGGATGTGTTTTGGGCGTAAAATAGGAGGGTTCTAAGTCGGCTCCAATTCTTTTTAGATAGGTTTCAATATCATTGTGTGAATAAGCTTGTCCATTGGTAGCGTCTACAAAAAAATGAATTTGATCTCTGAACTGCTTATTGTTGGCATCCAATTCAAAATCTGAATTAAAGAATGCAATAATGGATTGTTTGGGAATATTGATGATTCTTGCATTTACATCTAACTTCTCGCAAATGATTTGATAAATAATACTGTTCGCTATTGCATTTCCCTTTTTTGATTCCAATACTTTGTGCAGAAAAAAGTCGTCGGGGTTTTCGTACTTTAATTCAATCCCCTTTAAGTGATAGTAATTATAAATAATACTACTTAATACATTGGCCTGTTCTAATGGGGTAAGGAAACTGTTCAATTCTAACCATACATTTCTCCTGATTTTTTCAATGTCTTGTAGAACCGGAGTAGTTTGTAAATCGGGATATTGAAATTTTGCTACCAACAATGCGCCAAATAATAAGTCAGGACATGGACTGTTTACCCATTCGGTAAAATCATTTTTAAGGTCGGTAAAATGCAAGCGATGAATAATCATCTCAATTCTTTCCTGAATTTCTTCATTGGGAGTTGTTTCCCACAAGTGTTCTAGGTTGGGGATTACCGGTTTCCCATAGCCTACCAGTTTTTCTGTAACAGTTGTATACACAACTTCATCTGGATCATCTATGAGGGTAAACAGGGCATTTAATTCTTTGGTCTCCTGCATATTGGGCTTAAATTCATATCAAACTAAATTAATTTTTACTAAATAGTCAAGCAGAAGTTATTCCCCTCTTGTGGATATATGGTTCATTTTACACATAATAATTTCAACAGATAGTCGTTCAATTGTCATTTCTGTCTTAAATTAGTAATATTAACACCGTAACTGATTGTTAAGGTTTACCTTTGCCACTATTAATTTTTTTGAATGAGTACATTTACTATCCCCAAATTTCCTGCTGTAAAGCAATCCCTTCACCTAGAGTTAAAAAAGCGAGTACAAGCCTATTTTGATGAAAGAGGCATTGATGCTACCGGAACACCTAAATTATTTACAAAGGCAATTATTATGGTTATTGCTTTTGTGATTGTTTACACTCACTTAGTATTTTTTACACCAGCTTGGTATTTCTCCATTGCTGAATGTATTTTATTGGGTGGTTTGGTTGCTGGAATAGGTTTTAATGTAATGCACGATGGTAGTCATGGAAGTTTTAGCACCAATCGTTGGGTTAATAAAATTGCAGCATCTTCAATTAGTTTGTTGGGTGCGAATCATTTTATGTGGAATATGAAGCACAATATGATTCACCACAGTTTTACCAATATTGATGGAGTAGATGATGATATTGAAGTGGGAATTTTAATGCGTATGGCACCAACCCAAAAAAGAATTGGTGCGCATAAATTTCAACACTTGTATTTCTGGATATTGTACATGTTATTGTATGTATTTTGGATTTTCTTTACAGACTATAAAAAATATTTCACACAAAAAATTGGAAATGTTCCTTTGAAAAAAATGAGCTTATCCGATCATATTGAGTTCTGGGCGGTTAAAGTTTACCATGCGGCGGTATTTATTGTAATTCCAATTACAATGGTTGGATGGGTTAATTGGGTGATTGGTTTTGTTGTCATGACTTTCTTTGCAGGATTTGTATTAAGTATTGTATTTCAATTGGCTCATACAGTAGAACATACAGAGTTCCCAGTTGCAGACATTGAAACCCATAAATTACCTGATGAATTTGCAGCTCACCAAATTAAAACAACGGCTAATTTTGCAACTAAAAATAAATTGATTAGTTGGTTAGTAGGTGGATTGAATTTCCAAATTGAACACCATTTATTTCCTAAAATTTCTCACGTTCACTATCCTGCCATTAGTGAGATTGTAAAATCGGTTTGCCAGGAGTATCAGTTACAATATATTGAGTATCCGACCATGCGAAGAGCAGTAGTTGCCCACGTTCGTTTTTTAAGAGAAATGGGAAGAGCTTAAATTGATTAGCAGTGATTTGACACTGTTGAATCGTTTACTTTTAATTCTTACCGATATAAAAAAACTCCAATCATTGATTGGAGTTTTTTTATTTATTTAAAGTATCATTTATTTTTTAGCAGCTTTCTTTGCAGCTTTTTTGGCTACTGCTTTTTTTGCAGCGGCTTTTTTAGGAGCTGCTTTTTTGGTGCTTGTTTTCTTAGTAAACGCGCCAGGCACTTGCTCTTCTATTAAACGTTTAACCTCTTCTAATTCAATATTGGCAATGGTTTCAGGTGTATACTTATTGCCATCAGCCTGCTTACCTAATTTCAACATCTTCTTTTGAAAACGTATGAATGGACCCCATCTACCATTTTCGATCGCTATTTTTTCAGCAGGCCATTGTTTGATAAAACGATTGGCTTCCTTTTCCATTTTCTTTTCAATCAATTCATTAATGTCTTGTTGACTCAATGAATCAAAATTATAAGCCCTTGGAATATTGATGAATAAATCGTTCCATTTGATAAATGGACCAAATCTTCCTTTGCCTTTAGTTACGGGCAATTCATTGTAAAAAGCAACAGGCGCATCTGCAGCTTGTTTTTCTTTTAGCAATTCAATGGCACGATTCAAATCCATTTCGTGTAAATCTTCCCCTTTAGGAATAGAAATGAATTGTTCGCCTAATTTTATATAAGGTCCAAATCTTCCAATATTCACAGACAATTCAGCTCCCTCATACTCCCCCAAAGTTTTAGGCAATGAAAATAGTTCCATGGCTTCTTCCATGGTAATGGTTTCAATGCTTTGAGACTGTTTTAGTTTTGCAAATCTTGCTTTATCGTTTTCATCGCTGGTATCACCAATTTGCACCATTGGGCCATAGCGCCCCATTCTTGCGATGACTCTTTTTCCAGATACCGGATCTATGCCCAATTCTCTTTCTCCTTTAGCTCTTTCAGCATTTTCAAGGGTATGTTCAATGGTTTCATGAAATGGTTTATAAAAACCATCAATCATATTACTCCACTTTAAATTGCCTCCTGCTATTTCATCAAACTCTGCTTCAATTTTAGCGGTGAAGCCAAAGTCCATTACTTTATTAAAGTGTTGCTTTAAAAAGTCGGTTACCACCATTCCTAAATCGGTAGGGAATAATTTGCTTTTTTCGGCCCCCGTATTTTCTTGAATGATTTCTTTTTCAATTTGATTGTTAGGTGTAAGCTTTAAAATGGCTGCTGCTCTCTTTACACCTTCTTTGTCACGCTTTTCTACATAGTTGCGTTTCATAATGGTTGAAATAGTAGGTGCATAGGTTGATGGACGTCCAATCCCTAACTCCTCTAATTTTTTCACCAAAGATGCTTCTGTATACCTTGCTGCCGGTTTTGTGAATTTTTCCGTCGCATTCATGCATACAAAATTCAATTGCTCATTTACTTTAATGGGGGGTAACATTCCTTCAGTACTTTCTTCATCTTCTTCGTCTTTACCTTCCATGTACACTTTTAAGAATCCATCGAACTGCATTACTTCACCACTAGCAGTGAGTAATTCCTTATTGGTACTAATTTCAATTTTTGCAGTTGTTTTTTCAAACGCCGCATCACTCATTTGTGATGCGATGGTTCTTTTCCAAATCAATTCATATAATCGCTTACATTCTTCATCTTCTACCGTATGATTACTCATATAAGTAGGTCGGATGGCTTCGTGTGCTTCCTGCGCATTTTCATTTTTGTTTTTGAATTTGCGTGGTTGGTGATATTTTGCACCGTAACTATGATTGATTTCTTTACTGATATCTGCTAATGCTGTTTCACTTAAAGCTATACTATCCGTACGCATATAAGTTATCTTTCCACTTTCATATAGCTTCTGTGCTATCAACATGGTTTTGCTAACACTATAGCCCATTTTTCTAGAAGCTTCCTGTTGTAGGGTAGAAGTAGTGAAAGGTGCAGCAGGAGTTCTTTTTGCCGGTTTAACTTGAATGTCTTTTACTGTATATCCTGCATTTTTACAAGAGGTTAAAAAAGCTTCTGCTTCTTCAGTGGTATGTAATCTGCCTGGTCCTTCTGCTTTAAATTGTACTGGCTTGCCATTGATATCTGTAGCACTAAAAATGGCTTCAATTTTATAGGAACTTTCGGTAATGAATTGGTTAATTTCTCGCTCTCTTTCTACAATTAATCTAACTGCAACACTCTGAACCCTTCCCGCACTCAAGCTTCTTTGCATGCCAATCTTGCGCCATAAAACAGGGCTCAGCTCAAATCCTACCAAACGATCTAAAACTCTTCTTGCTTGCTGCGCATTTACCAAGTTCATATTGATGATCCTTGGATTGTCAACCGCTTTTTTAATGGCCGGAGCAGTAATTTCATGGAAAACGATCCTTTTGGTCACTTTAGGGTCTAGGCCTAATACTTCTGCTAAATGCCAGCTGATGCTTTCTCCTTCGCGGTCCTCATCCGATGCCAACCATACTTCATCTGCTTTTTTGGCCATTTGCTTCAGTTCTTTCACCACTCTTTCTTTGTCGTCGGGTACTTTGTACCTAGGTAAATAGTGATTGTTCACATCAATGCCCATATCGTCCTTTTCAAGGTCTCTAATATGACCATAACAGCTTCTCACATCAAAATCCTTACCTAGAATTTTTTCAATGGTTTTTGCTTTTGCGGGCGACTCAACGATCAATAAATTTTTAGCCATGTACGAAATCCGGTCTACGGTTTTACTTCAATTATTAAGATCAAATGCTTTGCAATATTAGGGGAAACCATCAAATCACAAAAAATCTCCCTTGGCTGGGGATTGAATAAAAGAGAGAATTCGGTCTCTTGTACTGGCTTCTTTGTATACTTGATTATGCCCTAAACCCTTGGTAATAAAGAATTCTGTGGAAGGAATTGATTCAGCCAATAAGGGCTCAACGTCTTTAAATGTACAAATGGTATCGGTTTGATCGTGCACCCATAATACCTGAGCATCAATTGATTTTACTACCCTCGGAACAGAAAAATAGCTAATTGGCTGACCGGCTAATTGAGTGATATATTGTTCAAAAGCATGTAAAACGGCAGGTTTAACAGGGATAAGCGTAAAGAAATTTTCAATGGCTCTTTTAGTTTCAGTTGCGGGGGCAATTAACACTAATTTCCTTTGGGAGGTATTTTGCATTTTTTCCATTGCCAAAGAAGCAGCCAACCCACCTAATGAATGGGCAATAATCCCATATAATGGCCCAAAATGGGCTTCAATAGCTAAAATGGTATCTCTATATATAAGTGCATTAATTCTTTTGCCATCACTAATCCCATGTCCTGGGGCGTCAAATGCTAAGACTTCATATCCTTCTCGTTTTAATGAAACAATGTATTGCTCAAACTTATACGAATAGCTGCTGAAGCCATGTACAACCAACACCCTTTTCGCTTGGGTTGCAGTTGACTTCCATTGAAACCCCCTGACTGTAATACCCCTTACTTCTACCGATACGGGTAAGGATTGATGAAATATGGCAGGTATTTTAGGGTTTTTCTTGGCTTTAAATGGGGTACAGAATAAGTCAAAAGCCTCTGCAGCTGCTTTTTCTGGCGATACCATTCCGATGGTTCTAATTTTCGTTTTATAATATTTCAGCATCAGCCGCTGACTCAGTTTCATCTTCATGACACAAAGGTATTTAATAAATATGTCTAAACTTTTTAGTAATAAATCGGTTAATACAAGTTTTAAAATACTTTTGCCACCCAAATAGTGATTATGTATACCATTAAAATTGATTTTGAACAGAAAGGACTAGAAAAAGTAGTATTGACCAATATTGCACCCGATCAAAGCTTATTAGAAGTTTGTTTAGACAACGGGATAGAGTTGCACCACAATTGTGGCGCTGTTTGTGCTTGCAGTACTTGCCATTTATATGTAAATAGCGGTTCTGAGCATTTAGAGGAGCTAGGAGACAGAGAAGAAGATTTTATTGATAGAGCGGTAAATCCTAGAATTAATTCTAGATTAGGCTGTCAATGTGTGTTGCAAGCAGGTTCTGGCGAGGTTAGTATTACTTTGCCCGATCAAACCCAGTTTTTGGGAGAATAATTTATTGATTTAACTTTTAACAAATAACTATGAGTCATTTTGAACCACCCATTAATTGGAACGATCACGAAGATATTGCGATGAAATTGTATGAGCGATTTGGAGACGACTTTACTGAAGCCAAAATTTATCGTATCCGTTTTACCGATTTATTGGAATGGGTTTTAGAAATCCCTCGATTTGAAGGAACCAGAGAGCAGAGCACGGAAGGTCATTTAGAAATGATTCAGAGTGCATGGGTTTATGAATGGAGAGATAATCAGAAATAATTATGCTAGAGCATTTCAACTATATCAACACATTCATTTTTGACGTAGATGGCGTTTTAACGGACGGATCATTATTGGTGATGCCAAATGGTTTAATGGCCCGTAGAATGAATATTAAAGATGGGTATGCGTTGCAATTGGCTGTAAAAAAAGGATACCAAGTGATTGTTATTTCAGGAGGAAATGCTCCCGAAGTAAAAGACCGCTTGAATAAGCTTGGTGTGAGTCAGGTTCATATGCAAGTGACTGATAAGTTGGGATTGCTCAAGTCTATTTTAAAAGAAACCAATAGTGCACCAAATAGTTGCATATTCATGGGAGACGATATTCCCGATTTGGAATGCATGAAATGGGTGGGTCTTCCTGTTTGTCCGGCAGACGCCGTTTCAGAAATAAAAGATATTGCCTTGTATATTTCTTCTATACCTGGTGGAATGGGATGTGCAAGAGATGTGATTGAGAAAGTGATGAAGCTTAGAGGAGATTGGAATGAAGATTTTTCTGTTAGGGCACAATAGCTTTTTATGACACTTATTCAATAAAAACATTTGAAATTAATAGCCGCATTTTTTCGATTGGTAAGATGGCCTAACTTGGTCTTTATCATCATTACCCAATGCCTTTTTGAATGGTGTATTTATGCTCGGGTTTATCCCAATAAGTTTAATGAATCCGATCATTTTCAATTTTTATTAATTCTACTTGCTTCGGTATTCATTGCTGCGGCCGGGTATATTATTAATGATTATTTTGACCAGAATATAGACCAAATAAACAAACCCGATAAAATGGTGGTGAATGCCATTATCAATAGAAGATGGGTGATTTTTTGGCATATGGTATTGAGTTTAGCAGGTTTATTTTTTACCATGTTGGCATTGCCCGTTCAATTATATTGGCACTTGGTCTTAGGGAATTTATTGGCGATACTCTTGCTTTGGTTTTATTCAACGAATTTCAAAAAACAGCTATTGATTGGTAATATCATTATTTCCTTATTAACAGCTTGGGTTATTTTAATTTTATTTTTTGCTAAATATCCTTTGTTGATGAATGAACTTTTGTTGGTAGATCACGATAAAGTTCGATTCTTTAGACTGTCCATTTTGTATGCTTCATTTGCATTTATTATTTCCTTAATTAGAGAAGTAGTAAAAGACATGGAAGATATAGAAGGCGATCAAAAATATGGTTGTAAAACCATGCCTATTTTATGGGGAACCAGATCCAGCAAGGTATTCGTGGCAGTATGGATGGTTGTTTTGATTGCCGCATTAATTATTTTACAAATTTATGTGTTAGGACTTGGCTGGTGGCAAAGTGCACTGTATTGTGTGGTGTTAATCATTACGCCTCTACTGATTATTTTAAAAAAATTATACCAGGCCAATACAGCAAAAGACTATCATAGGGTCAGTAGCTGGATTAAATTGGTCATGTTTACAGGAATACTATCCATGCTTTTTTTTAGATTTTATCTTTAAATAAAATGATTCAAACACCTGTTATTCTTGCATCACAAAGTCCAAGGCGAAAAACCTTGTTAGAATGGGCTGAAATACCTTTTAGGGTGGTTGTAGAATCTACTGATGAAAGTTTTGACGCCAATATGGATGCTGAGAAAATACCGATTCATATTGCATCAGCCAAAGCTCAAGCAGTAAAAAACAAATTAGTTGCTGCGCAAGAAAAAGTAAATAATATTATTTTTTTGGCAGCAGATACGGTAGTGGTTTTGGAGAATGAAATCATTAATAAGCCAGCAGATAGGGCCGAAGCAATTGCCATGCTTCAAAAATTATCTGGCAAAAAACATCGTGTAATAACAGGGGTAGTTATTTTATTGAACGATCAAGAAGTCTCATTTTCTGAAACAACCCATGTAGAGTTTCATCCATTGACTTTGCAACAAATTGAATATTATGTAGATCATTACCAACCCTATGATAAAGCAGGGGCTTATGCCATTCAGGAATGGATTGGGGTGATTGGAATTGCTTCTATCACCGGGGATTTTTACAATGTGATGGGACTGCCCGTTAGCAGGGTGGTAAAAGAATTAACCACCCTGGATTCATGACCTGTAAGTTTGTCCAATAGATCGCTTCAATTGGGCAGCAAATAAGCATTAACGAGTATCTTTTACCAGTTAAACTGTAGGTCTAGCTCTACGTCTGGATGTAATGTTCTTTCAACTGGGCATGTTCTTGCAGTATTTTCAAGTATCGCTTTCTCCTTGTCGCTTAAATGTTTAAGTGATTCAGGAAATTGAATATGAACAACGATTTTGCCGATTCTTCTTGGGTCACTGTACATGACTTTAGTAACATCGGCCTTTGTGCCATCAAGTACAATATTATCCATGGATTGGGCTTTAATTCCCATGGTGGTAATCATACAAGATGCCAAAGCAGTAGCCACTAAGTCGGTTGGAGAAAACCTTTCGCCCTTTCCCTTGTTATCGGTAGGTGCGTCGGTTTCAATAGCTGATCCGCTTTGTAAATGGGTAGCTGTGGTTCTAAGGTCGCTGGTATAAATAATTTGTGAAGTCATTGCATCAAATTTGCTTTAAATTTACCTATAACAAACCAAATGGAAGTGAAGAAACTATTTTTTGTGGTTTTCCTATTGTCAGGAACAGGATTAGTGGCTCAGAAAAAACAACCTTCAGAGTCTGCAATGCAGCGTGCGCAAAAGAAAGAAGAGCGCAGAGAAAAAATAAATCAGCTCATCAAACAAGAAGAAGAGGGGGCCCTTATTTTTAATAAACAAAATGCATTCAGCATTAATTTGAATACGGATGGATGGGGATTCAAGTTTGAGAAAGGAAAATATAAAACCATTACCAGTACCAATTTAATGTGGCTAGAATTTGGAGAGAGAAAACATCCAAAGGAAGAGCGTATTCCAACCTTGTCTTCATCAGGCGGTTTTATTTTAATATCCAATTATATCTACGGAAAACAGAATAATTTCTATTACCTCAACCTTGGTTTTGGACAACAAAAGTTAATAGGTGGTAAAGGAAACAAAAATGGAATTGCTGTTTCAGCCATTTATGGTGGTGGTATTACTGCGGGATTATTGAAGCCTTATTATTTAGAAGTGCAGAATCAGCAAACAGGCTTAAGAGAAGAAATTAAATACGATGGAACCAATCAAGCACTTTTTTTAGATCCTAGTGCCATCTTAGGTAAAGGTGGATTGTTCAAAGGATTTGGGGAAATGAAGTTTGTTCCTGGTGGACACGCAAAGTTGGCATTGCGATTTGATTATGGTAGATACAATGAGCTACTCTCCGCTATAGAAGTTGGGGTAAATGCATCTTATTATTCACAGAAAATGCCCATTATTTTACTAAATAAGGAAAAAAACTTCTTCTTTAATGCCTATGCTGCATTCACTTTCGGTAGAAGAAAGTAGTTAATTTTGTGCCCAATTATATTTCTAGAGCATGCAAGAATTACCTGTTGTACCCAAAATGCCTACCGATACCATCGTTACTGCTGATGCGCCTTTAAAAAAGCCGAATTGGTTGCGCGTAAAGCTTCCTATTGGTGAAAGCTATAAGCATGTAAGAGGGTTGGTTGATACCCATAAATTGCATACCATTTGTGAGAGTGGAAACTGTCCGAATATGGGGGAATGCTGGGGAGAAGGAACAGCTACTTTTATGATTTTGGGTAATATTTGCACCCGAAGCTGTGGCTTTTGTGCAGTGGCCACCGGTAGACCTTTAGCAGTTGATTTTGATGAGCCTCAAAGAGTGGCAGAAGCCATTCACTTAATGAAAGTAAAACATGCGGTTATAACCAGTGTAGACCGAGATGAATTGAAAGATGGTGGTTCTATTATTTGGTATAATACCATTAAAGCAGTTAAAACATTAAATCCTACCACTACGCTTGAAACCTTGATTCCAGATTTCAGGGGATTCAAAGACCAAATACAACGTATTATTGATGCAGCTCCAGAAGTGGTGAGTCATAATATGGAAACAGTAGAACGCATTACCAAGCAAGTAAGAATTCAAGCAAAATACAGGCGTAGTTTAGAAGTGTTAGAAACCTTGAAAAAAGGCGGAATGCGCACCAAAACTGGAATCATGTTAGGGTTAGGTGAAGCTAAAGAAGAAGTGGTTCAAACCATGAAAGATCTTGTTGCAGTGGGTACCGATGTAATTACGCTAGGACAATATTTACAGCCTACTAAAAAACATTTACCCGTTCAACGATTTGTACATCCTGATGAGTTTGCAGAACTTAGAGAAATAGGATATAGTATTGGGTTTGATTATGTGGAAAGTGGTCCATTAGTTAGATCTTCTTACCATAGTGAAAAGCATGTAATACCAGGGTATGGTGTTAACAAATGGAAGATGGAAAAAGAATTACATGCATAAGTTTTTATACTTATTGTTGTTGTTTCCATGTTTCGTTTTAGGGCAAACTAAGTGGATGAATGTAGATAGTATATTCGGTCCTTTACCTAATAAAGTGCACGTATATTTTTCCCATGATTCTTTGGATGGTAAGCCTAATAAAGCCTATTATTTAATTGCACCATTGAAAGATAAAGGACTTGATTTTTCAGTAGCGGTTGGTAATGGAAAGCGCTATACTCCATCTGAATATTATCAACAAAATAATGCGCCGCTCTTAGTAGTCAATACTACATTTTTTGAGTTTGTTCAGAACCGAAATTTAAATGCTGTGGTGAATAAGGGACAGTTGCTGGCCTATAATGTACACAATACTGCTGGTAAAGGAAAAGACACGCTTACTTATCGCCATAGTTTCGCAGGAGCCATTGGTATTAGCAAAAGAAGAAGGGCTGATATTGCTTGGTTATTTACAGATAGTACATCAAAATACCCAATGGCAAGCCAACTTGTTGTTCCGAATTTTAAAGACAGCAATGCAGTACTACAAAAAAAGCAGTTGCCCAGCTCATTTTCAAAATGGAAGATGCAAACCGCTGTAGCGGGCGGACCTGTATTAATTCAGCATGGTCAAGTACAAATTTCGAATAATGAAGAACAGCGATTTGCAGGAAAACAAATAAATGATAAGCATCCTAGAACTGCAATGGGGTATACGGCTAATGGAGACTTGATTGTTTTAGTAGTAGAAGGTAGGAATCCAAACATTGCTGAAGGAGCAAGTCTTACTCAATTGGCATTATTAATGCAATCTGTTGGCTGTGTAGAAGCGTTGAATCTAGATGGGGGAGGAAGTAGTACCCTATTAATCAATGGAAAAGAAACCATCAAGCCCAGCGATAAAACCGGGCAACGCCCGGTCCCCGCTGTATTCATTATTTCATCTCCCAAACAAGGGCAGAAGCGCCTAAGATAGCAGCATCTGATTCTTTAAGATGACTCACTAAAATTTTTACCTTGTTTTCAAAAACCTTGATGAGGTTGGCTTCCATATGTTCGCGTGTTGGCTTTAAAATAAAGTCTCCCGCTTTGGTTAATCCTCCAAACAAAATGATGGCTTCAGGACTAGAAAACATCACAAAGTTGGCTAATGCCATTCCTAAAATCTTACCGGTATAATCAAATATTTCTTTTGCCAATTCATCCCCTTCTAAAGCGGCTTCGTGTACTTTTTTAGAATCTATTTTATCAGCAGGTATGGCTCTTAATAAACTGGGTTGGTCGCTTTTTTCTAAGAACTCCAATGCATTTAATCTTACACCTGTAGCAGAAGCATAGCTTTCTAAAGAACCTCTTTTACCTGTTCCTTCGTGATATCTCCCATCTGGAATAATGATGGTATGGCCTAATTCACCCGCAAATCCATCATGACCATAAATGAGTTTACCATTCGCTACTATACCACTACCTACTCCAGTACCCAAGGTAATCATGATAAAATCATTCATGTCTTGGGCAGCACCATACATCATTTCTCCCAAAGCAGCAGCATTGGCATCATTGGTTAAAACAACTGGAAGTTTAAATTTATCTTCTACCATTTTACCAAAGGGGATAATCCCTTTCCATGGTAAGTTCGCAGCATATTCAATGGTGTTTTTATAATAGTTTCCATTGGGTGCACCAATGCCAATTCCTTTAATTCTTCCCACTCCACCTGCCTGTTCTATTAAAGGTGCAATATTTTGATAAAGCTCCTCTATATATGGCATTACTTCAAGATGGTTTCTGGTACTCATTTCACCAGAGAACAATAAATTACCCACTCGATCTACAATTCCATATTTGGTTCCAGTACCACCAATATCAATGCCTACCGCTAATTGCTCCATTGCAGTAGAACCAGTTCTGTTTTCTTTTTTACTATTCATATACAATTCTTTCAAATGATTAATGTGAACCACCTACTTGTGCATCAAAATCTAAACCTTGTGCTTTTAATACATTTTTCATTTTGATGGCGAGGTATATTAAGAATGCAAAGCAAGCAGCTGCTAATAAATAAGATTGGTGCATGCCAACTGCAGAAAGATCTCCTATAGCCCCTTGTAATGGAGGAATAATGGCACCACCCAAAATCATCATAATTAAAAAAGCAGAACCTTGGCTGGTGTACTTTCCTAATCCTCCCACACCCAAAGAGAATATACATGGCCACATTACTGAACAACAAAGACCTCCAGCCATAAATGAATAAACAGAAATTAATCCATTACTAAATACCCCAATTAACATGGCAACAGTAGCCAAGGTAGAAACAGCAATCAAAGTTTTAACTGGTTTTTCCTGACCATAAAAGAAAGCAGCTATGGCCAATGCAATGTACACGGCATAACCAAATAAATCAGACACATCACTACCATATAAATTGTTTACATAAAGTACAACACCAAATGCAAAGAAAGGAACTAGGATAGTGGCAATTGTTTTACTCATGCCCTTTAAATTAAATACGCCAATGGCTCCAGTCCATCTTCCAATCATTAAACTTCCCCAATACAAAGAAACATATTTAGAAATTTGACTTTCTTCTAAACCCGCATCTGTTAAGTATCCTGGGATTTTAAGTAAAGCCCCAAAGTTATTATCGATGGTAACTTCTACGCCTACATAAACAAAAATTCCAATCATGCCATAAATCAATTGTTGGTATTTCATTGCACCCCAACCAGTTGGATTTTTAACTGCTTGGTTATTGGAATAAAATAATATTCCTACCACCGAAATCAAAGAAAGTAAAAGCAAAGTTAATTTTGGTACTTCTGTAAATTGTCCAACGATGATGATGATGCCAATTAAAAAAGTCATCATTAATAATGAAGAAGCTGCTTTATTTGCTTTCTCAAATTTCTCATCGTTTTTACCTTCAGGTAATTTTGAAAAGGCAAAGAAAATGGCAACGGTTGCAAATACTCCAGCAACTATTAAATACAAAGTATTGATATTGGTAACTGTAACTTCTGCATTGGCATTACCTACAGCGCCAAACAAAAAGAAACTTACAATAATGGGGCCCAGCGTGGTTCCCAGAGAGTTGACACCACCTGCTAAATTCAACCGATGTGAGCCAGTAGAAGGGTCACCTAAAGTAATGGCGAAAGGTTGTGCGGATGTTTGTTGCAAAGAAAATCCTAATGCTACTATAAAAAATGAACCAAGAATAGCAGGAAAAGAATTCGCATTAGCAGAGGGAATAATTAATAAAGCGCCTACTACTGAAATGCTCAAACCATAAATGATTCCTTTTTTATAGCCTATTTTATTCAAGATATCGTATCCGAATAAATTGGATAATATAAATAAGATTAAAGAACCAATAAAATAGGCTCCATAAAATGCTGAGCCAATTAATTGCGATTCAAATTGATTGAGTTGAAAATGTGTTTTAGCAAATGGGATGAAAATGCTGTTGGAAGCGGCAATAAATCCCCAAAAGAAAAATACAATGACAAGGGTGGCTAATGCACCAGTATTGGTGGGTTGTTTGGTTTGAGTCATATCAATCGTTCGTTTTTATAGGAATGAAAAATAGGAATAAATGGTTGAAGGAAAAATTTTAAATGGTAATTTGACGGAATCGCTTTATTGGTTATCTTGAAAATTGAAGATTTAATTCTGTTTTATGGAAATTATACATGTAAGTGCTGAATGTTATCCTGTTGCCAAAGCTGGTGGATTAGGAGATGTGGTGGGTGCATTGCCTAAATACCAATGTAAATCGGGGGATATTGCCAAAGTAATCATGCCCATGTATAGAACCAAGTTTTTGTATGAGAATGATTGGACGGTTGATTTTAAAGGAAGTGCCAATTTAGGCAATTGGTATTTTGACTTTACCGTGATTAAGGAACCGACCAATAAATTAGGATTTGATCTTTTCTTAATAGACATCAATGGGTTACTAGATCGTCAAAAAATTTATGGATACGACGATGATGCAGAACGATTCACTGCATTTCAAATTGCGGTGGTAAGTTGGATCAGTAGTTGGGAGCACCAACCAGATGTAGTGCATTGTCACGATCATCATACTGCTTTGATTCCTTTTATGATGAAGTATTGTTACGATTTTCAACACTTATCTTCTGTATCAACCGTAGTAACCATTCACAATGGTCAGTACCAGGGTTGGATGGGTTGGGATAAGAGCCTCTATATACCGAGGTGGGATTTATGGAAGCGCGGCATGCTCGACTGGGCAGGCAATATTAATCCCCTCGCATCTGGCGTAAAATGTGCCGACAAAGTAACCACGGTTAGTTGGAGTTATATGGATGAATTGAGAGAAAATGCCAATGGACTAGAAGCATTGTTTGAATTTGAAAAAGGAAAATGTGTAGGTATTTTAAATGGTATAGACAACGAGGTTTGGAACCCAGCTACCGATACTTATATTGAGAATCGATTCACCGTAAAAACCGTTACCAAGGGGAAAGAGCAAAATAAACAAATACTTTGTGATCAATTTGGTTTAGATATTTCTAAACCACTCTTTGTATTTATTGGAAGACTGGTGGGTGAGAAAGCTGCAGATATTTTACCAGATGCCATTAAAACCGCTATACATCAAACGCAGGGGAATGCCTGTTTTTTAATTTTAGGTAGTGGTGAAACCAGCATAGAATGGGAATTGCAGCAAATGACCAATGAATACAAAGGCATTTACAATGCATATATTGGATACAACGAGCAGCTGAGCCATTTAATTTATGCAGGTGCCGATTTCTTATTAATGCCCAGTAGGGTAGAACCCTGCGGACTCAATCAAATGTATGCCATGCGATATGGTACAGTGCCAGTGGTGAGGAGCACAGGTGGTTTAAGAGATACGGTTACCGATATGGGTGATCCAGAAGGGTTTGGTATTCGATTTAACAATGCCAGCATTGATGATTTGGCTTATTCTATAGGCAGAGGTGTATCAGTTTATCAAGACAAAAAACATATGGAGTGGATGCGTAAGCATATGATGCAGATAGATCATAGTTGGGAGAGTACGGTGTCTGAGTATCGACAAGTTTATCAAAGTTTAAAATAAATAAGTTAATTTCAAATCAATATAAAATAAGCAATCAAGCATATGAAAACATTTTCGCAATCCGTTTTGGCAGTAATATTAGGGGGGGGAGCAGGTACGCGACTTTTTCCATTAACCGCGAGTAGATCAAAGCCTGCTGTTCCTATTGCAGGAAAATACCGTTTGGTAGATATTCCCATTAGTAACTGTATCAACAGTGGTATCAACCGCATGTTTGTTTTAACACAGTTTAATTCTGCTTCACTCAATAAGCATATCAAAAACACTTATCATTTCAGTGCTTTCAGTACTGGCTTTGTTGATATTTTGGCTGCAGAACAAACACCTGATAATCCAGGATGGTTTCAAGGTACAGCGGATGCGGTAAGACAGTCACTGAGACATATTTCTAATTTAGAGTATGATTATATTTTGATTTTGAGTGGTGACCAATTATACCAAATGGACTTTGGTGATATGTTAAAGAATCATATCAGTAGTCAAACTGATATCTCTATTGCCACTATTCCTGTGGATGATAGAGACGCACCTGAATTTGGTATATTAAAAACCAATGAGGAAAATGTAATCACTTCGTTTATTGAAAAGCCTAAAAAAGATATTTTACCAGAATGGGTAAGTGATACTGGAGCTGACATGCAAGGTCAGGGAAGAAACTATTTGGCATCCATGGGTATCTATATTTTCAATAAAAAAATCTTGGATAAATTATTGAATGAAGCCCATCCGAATGCAACCGACTTTGGTAAAGAAATTATCCCAGATTCTATAGAGAACTACAAAGTATCCAGCTTCCAATACGATGGTTATTGGACCGATATTGGTAATATTTATTCTTTCTACGAGGCCAACCTTGCATTAACGCAAGAAGTGCCTTTGTTTAATTTATTTGACAATAATAAAACCGTTTACAGTAGAGCAAGAATGTTGCCACCGGCTAAAATCAGTGGTACTACGCTAGAGAAAACCATTATTGCAGAAGGCTCTATTATTCATGCAAGCAGAATAGAGCAAAGTGTAGTAGGTATTCGTTCCAGAATAGGGCACGGTACAACCGTAGTAAGCACTTATATTATGGGTAATGACTATTATGAAACCCTTGAAGAAATGGAATTGAATACCAGCAAGGGACTTCCTAAAATTGGGATTGGAGAGCGCTGTTATATTAAAGATGCCATCATCGATAAAAACTGTAGAATAGGTAATGATGTAAGAATTAATGGCGGCAGTCATTTGGCCAATACCGATCATCCACTCTACACAGTTAAAGATGGAATAGTGGTTGTTAAAAAGACAGCGATACTGCCTGATGGGTTTGTGATCTAATCTCAAAAAAAGTCTTTAAATATTTCTAAAACATCCTCTATATGAGGATGTTTTTTATTGTATATTGAGATGTGTATTCATTACACATTTATATACGATAAAACGATTGCTATGTCTACCACCCCAAAAGCAGTTTTGCCTAAACTGAGTTTCTGGCAAATCTGGAATATGTGTTTTGGTTTCTTTGGAATTCAATTTGGATGGAGTTTGCAAATGGGCAATATGAGCGCCATCTATGAATATTTAGGTGCCACTCCAGAGCAAATCCCAGGCCTATGGTTAGCAGCTCCAATGACTGGGTTAATTGTACAGCCAATTATTGGGTATATGAGTGATAGAACTTGGCATCCAAAGTTGGGAAGAAGAAGACCTTATTTTTTAGTGGGAGCCATTTTAAGTTCTTTGGCTTTGTTTATTATGCCGAACTCTTCTGCTATTTGGATGGCTGCAGGGGTTCTTTGGATTTTAGATTCTTCCATTAATATTAGTATGGAACCTTTCCGTGCTTTTGTGGCCGACAACTTAGATAAGAAGCAACAACCTATGGGCTTTGCCATGCAAAGTATGTTCATTGGTTTGGCTTCTTTTGTAGCGGGTTACTTACCCCAAAAATTGGTACAGTGGTTGGGCGTTTCAAGAGACAAAACAGCTGGGGGTATTCCAGAAAATATTATGTACTCTTTTTACATTGGGGGCGCAGTATTTTTATTAGCTGTTTTGTACACTGTTGTTAAGAGTAAAGAGTATCCACCTGCTGATCCCGATTGGAAAAACAAATTGGATGCCGAAGGCAAAGGCTTTATGGGTGGTGTAAAAGAGATTTTTAGTTCAGTGGCCAATATGCCCGATCAAATGAAACGCTTAGCATTAGTAAACTTTTTAACTTGGCCAGGATTGTTTTTGATGTGGTTTTATTACAGTACCGGAGTTGCAACGGATATATTTGGGGGCAATACCACCACTTCAAGTGATGTATATACACAAGGATTAGAATATGCCAATACCACTTCAGCCATTTTAAATTTAGTCACATTTGGTTTCTCTTTTACCCTTCCTTTTTGGGTAAATAAATTGGGTAAAAAATATACCCATACCATTTGTTTGTTATTGGGTGGTGCAGGATTGATTTCGGTGAACTATGTTACCGAACCATCCTATTTATATTTATCAATGGGCTTGGTTGGTATTGCATGGGCTTCTATATTATCCATGCCTTATTCTATGTTAGCGGGTTGTATACCCCCTCATAAAATGGGCATCTACATGGGCATTTTTAATTTCTTTATTGTACTACCTGAAATTATAGCTTCTTTATTTTTTGGTAATGTAATGGAAACGGTACTGCACAATGATCGACTATTAGCAGTACAAGTAGGGGGTGGATTATTAATTGCTGCTGCGTTAGTATGTGCCATTGTGGTAAAAGAAAATGAATAATTACAAACTATTGATATGAATCGCTTAGTGAAAATAATTGGTTGCTTATTGTTGGCTTTACACTTACAAGCACAAAGCAATATTGAATTGTATCCCACCAATTGGTTCGTGGGAATGAAATGGAATAAGGTTCAAATTATTGTACGAAACAAAGAACAGGCTTTTTCAAATGCAACTGTTCGTTTGAACTATCCAGGTGTTCAATTACAGAAAGTGTATGTATTGGAAAATAAAAAGTATTTGGTCTTAGATTTATTGATAAGCCCTTCTGCTAAAGCTGGCAAAGTCAATATTCAAATATCGAGTGCAGAAAGTGCCGCAATGCTTACATGGGAATTAAAACCAAGAAGAAAAGGCATGGGTAAAACCTATGCACAGGGGGTAAGTGCAAAAGATTTTATTTATTTATTAATGCCCGATCGATTTAGTAATGGCAATCCTTCTAACGATGTGGTGTCTGGCTATAAAGACAATTTAGTGAATCGGAAAGATCCCATCAAAAGACATGGGGGCGATTTGCAAGGTGTCACTAATAATTTAGATTATTTAAATAATCTTGGCGTGACCGCTATTTGGATGACCCCAGTTTTAGAAAATGATATGCCTTTGCAAAGTGAACAAGCTGGTATGATGGCAGGCTATCATGGATATTGGTTTACCAATCACTATGTAATTGACAAAAGATTAGGTGGCGAGAATGCCTATAAAAAATTGATTGATGCCGCTCATGCAAAAGGGATTAAAATTATTCAAGATGCTGTATACAATCATGTGGGCAATGAACATTGGATGTACAAGGATGCACCAGCGAAAGATTGGATTAATCGCTGGCCAACTTATACCAATACCAATCATAGAGACGAAGCCATTTTTGATCCAATGGGGAATGCTGCAGATAAAAAAGTGATGTTAGATGGTTGGTTCGTTCCACATTTGCCAGATATTAATCAGCGCAACCCTTTTGTTGCAAACTTTTTGATACAACACGCATTGTGGACTGTAGAAGAGTTTGGCATTGATGGTTGGAGAGTTGATACGTATAAATATTGTGATGAGCAATTTTTGAATAATGTAAATGCAGCATTAGAAAAAGACTTTCCTACCATCAGTATTTTTGGGGAAGCAGTGGCTAATACCGTTACAGGAAGTGCTTATTTTACCAGAAACAATATGCAAGCTTCATTTAAGCACAATGCCCAAGGTACCACCGATTTCCCATTGAGTTATGCTATGATGGATGCCATCAATAAACCATTCGGTTGGACAGAGGGAGTGAATAAATTATACATGACGCTTTCTCAAGATCTATTATACCAATCACCTGAAAAGAATTGTATTTTCTTAGACAATCACGATATGGAAAGATTTGTATCTATGATTGGATCTGATATGAATAAGTATAAAATGGGAATGAATTTATTGCTAACCCTTCGAGGAATTCCGCAACTGTATTATGGTACTGAAGTGTGGATGAAAAATTTTAAAGATCCCAATGATGGCATGGTCCGTTTAGATTTCCCTGGCGGATTTCCCAATGATGAAAAAGATAAACGAGTAGTGAGCGGCCGTGATCAAACTGAAAACTCCGCATTTAATTATGTCAAAACCTTGGCTAATTTTAGAAAGAATAATACTGCATTGCAAACAGGCAAAATGATGCAGTGGTTGCCGAATGATGGTCTTTATGTTTACTTTAGATATGACAAAGGTTCAACAGTAATGGTGGTATTGAATACAGCCAATAAAGAAAAGACACTTTTACTGTCTAATTATAGCGAAAGAACAAGTGGATTTAATGGTTTTATAGATGTAATTACAGGCCAAAAAGGGGGTAATACCATTCAACTTTCCCCAATGGAATCAAGGGTAGTTTTGTTAACCAAATAAGTTTAATATGTTTAACTTCGTTTAAACCCGATATACGTGATGAAGATTAATGGACCCATTGAAACTGGTTGCATGCATTGTAATGTCAGATTAAATTCTGTTTTCAATGTATTAGATGAAGATCAGGTAAAAGATTTATGTATGCACAAGTCTTGTGCAGTGTACAAGAAGGGGCAATATGTTTTTACCGAAAATGGTTTGCCTGCGGGCTTGTTTTGCATTAATAGTGGGAAAATAAAATTGACTACTACAGGTTACGACGGGAAAGAGCAAATTTTGAGACTAGTTAAATCTGGAGATATTGTTGGGTATAGAGCCCTATTGTCAAATGAGCGATACAATTGCTCTGCAGTTACTTTAGAAGATGCTTCCATTTGTATCATCGATAAAAAATATTTTTTTGATGCAATTGCTGCTTCTCCAAAATTGATGTTTGAAGTAGTGAAAAAAATGAGCCAAGACTTAAAAGTGGCTGAAGAACATATTGTTTCGCTTTCACAAAAAAATGTACGAGAAAGGATGGCGGAAGCACTCTTGTTCTTGAAGGCAACCTATGGATTCGAAGAAGACAACCAAACAATTAATGTAAGTTTAAGCAGGGAAGAAATAGCTGACTATGTGGGCACTTCCACTGAAAGCTGCATTCGACTTTTATCAGAATTTAATAACGATAAATTGATATCTCTAAAAGGTAAGAAAATCAGTATCGTTAATTTACAAAAACTGATTCAAACAGCCAATATTGAAGATTAGAAAAATAATATGATTTATATCATATTATGCCACAGCAAAACTCATTAATTCTCCATTGATCTAAACACATCTTTGTAGCGTAAAAAGCTATAAATGTGTAAACACGCAGATCAGACAGAAGAATTCATCCTCCACCTCTTAGAGAATGTATATCCCTGCTTAGAATTAAAACTGCATAATGCCATCCACTGTGTTTTTTTAAAAGAATACGACGAGGAACATAAAGCCTATTTAATTGAACTAATGGAAAACCTTCGGAACGACTTTAGTTCATTGGTAACCTGTGAACAAAAGTTGGTTTTCCCATCGGTTATGAAAGTATTTAATGCAAAAGCAGCAAAAGAAGTTACCCTTCCAAATTTGTTTGACTTAATGCAGCTTACTAGGAGCAAGGAACATAAAATAATGACCCATGTTCATAATTTGACCAGCTTATTGGAAACCAATACTTTCAAGAGCGGTGCAATTAAACAGCACGACTTAGCAGAGGCATTCAGCAACTATTTTGTAAAAGAAAAATACCGTTGGAATAAAATGATTGAAGACCGACTGAATTCCTGTTCTTGTTTCCGATCAAATATTTTCAAAGGATTAGGGCTGGATCCTAAAACAAATCAATCCCAGAATCTGCATTAACATATTGCTGATTTGTTCAAAATTGTTTAACTTTTAACAACTTTTTTAGTAAATGCTTAATAAAACCATCGAGTCTACTAAATGTTTTCACTGCGGAGATTTTTGCGCAGGTGAACCTGTGGTTTTTGATGAAAAAGCATTTTGTTGCAAAGGTTGTAGTTCTGTTTATCAGATTCTGAATAAAAGCAATCTTTGCGAATATTATCAAATACATGATGCTTCAGGGGTAAAAATTGCTGATGCCCTTGATCAACAAAAGTTTGGGTTTCTAGACAACGCAACAATTGCGGCATCTTATATTGTATTTTCTAAGCCCAATCAATCGGCAGTAAAATTTTATTTGCCTCAAATACATTGTAGTTCTTGTATTTGGTTATTAGAGAACTTACAGAAACTACACGAGGGGATTTATTTTTCTTCTGTACATTTCCCCACAAAGGAAGCCACCATTTATTTCAATCCTGCAAAGATTACGATAAGGACAATAGCAGAGTTATTGGCTTCTATTGGGTACGAACCCCATATAACTTTAGACGATGGTCAACAGTCTACGAGGCAAGCAAAAATGGTGTCTCGAACTGCAATGGTTAAAATTGGTATTGCTGGTTTTTGTTTTGCCAATATCATGATGTTGAGCTTCCCAGAGTATTTGGGATTAGAAACCATTACAGTAGATGGATTAACTGCCAATCTTTTCCGATACGTTAATTTGTTTTTAGCGTTGCCTGTATTACTTTACAGTGGGTCTGAATTCTTTGTCAATTCATGGTACAGTGTTAAACAAAAAAGGCTCAATATTGATGCCCCCATTGCACTAGCATTGGCTGTTACTTTCAGCAGGAGTGTTTATGAAATCATTTCTGGTTCTGGGGGTGGATATCTAGACAGCATGTCTGGTATCATATTTTTTATGTTATTGGGCAGGTCTTTCCAAACAAAAACATTTGCAGACCTTTCATTTAATAGAGATTATAAATCATATTTCCCCGTTGCTGTTTGTTTAATCGATAAAAATGGTGTCGAGTCTTATATTCCTGTTCAAGACGTACAAGTAGACGATACCATAAGAATTAGAAGCAATGAAGTAATACCAGTAGACGGGCTTCATTTATTGGGTAAGGCGGAGATCGATTACAGTTTTGTAACAGGGGAGAATGAACCTACTTCTGTAGCAATTGGTGACTTAGTTTATGCAGGTGGCAAACAGTTAAAAGGGTCTATTGACTTGTTAGTAGTAAAGCCTTTTTCTCAAAGTAATTTTACCAGACTATGGAATAATGAGTCTTTTAAGAAAACAGATAAAAATGTTTATTCATTCACTACTGTTATCAGTAACTATTTTTCACTAGCTGTTTTAACAGTGGCCTTCAGTAGTTTTGTTTATTGGTATTCTACTAGCCCTACCAATGCCTGGCAAGCAATGACTGCAGTGTTAATTGTTGCTTGTCCATGTGCTTTATTAATTACGGCCACATTTACGGAGGGTTTTGTGTTAAATATTTTTAGTAAACATGGACTCTTTCTTAAAAATGCACAAGTGCTACAAACCATTGCTTCTGTAGATCAGGTTGTATTTGATAAAACAGGAACCCTTACTTATCCGCATGCTTCTTCAGTTGAATATATTGGGAATACTATTGCTACTAATGATTTGCAAATCATTGCTTCAATGGCTGCTCAATCGCTGCATCCATTAAGTAAAGCAATTGCCAACAATATCAATTTAACCCCGCGTTTATTGGAAAATATAAAAGAAGTAGCAGGTGCTGGTATAGAAGCTTGGGAAAATGAAATGCATTATAAATTAGGTTCTGCCAAATTTGTAGGAAATGAAAAGGATGAACCAATTGCTTCAGAAGTTTGGGTGTCTATTGATAATAAAGTGTATGGTAGGTTTATCATCCAGAATATATTAAGAGCCCATGTTGATCGGTTAATACACGAGCTTCCTTATCCTGTTGCAGTATTAAGTGGAGATAATAATTATGCTGAATATTATTTAAAACAGCAATTACAACGCCCTATTGAATATCATTTTAATCAATCTCCACAAGCAAAGCTGGCTTTTATTGAATCATTGCAATTAAGCGGTAAAGAAGTGATGATGGTAGGGGATGGCTTAAATGATGCTGGCGCTTTAAGTAAAAGCAATATAGGGATTGCTGTAGTAGATAATACCATTCAGTTTTCTCCAGCCAGTGATGCTATTATGCTTTCTGATCAACTTCCATTGTTAGATCAATACATGAAAGCAGCTAAATGGTCTAAGAATTTAATCAAAACCACTTTTGTTATTTCTACTTTATATAATGTAGTAGGATTATATTTTTCTGTATCTGCCCAAATGTCTCCATTGGTAGCGGCCATTCTTATGCCTTCTAGCACATTTACCATTGTTCTTTCTACCATGTTGGGGGCTGCACTTATTGAAAAATTTTGTTTTAAAAATATTGCTGACATCAAAAATATTCATCAATGATTGTAATTGTTTTTTTACTCATCATTAGCCTATTAGTAGCATCAGGATTCCTGATTGCATTTATATGGGGATCTAAAACAGGACAATTTGATGATCATTTTACACCAGCGAATAAAATTTTATTTGATCAAACCAATCAACCAACAGAGAATAAATAGAAAACCATGCAGTTAGAAAAATTCAGTTTCGACAATTCCATCGTCCGAAAATTTGCTTTTGCCACTGTTTTGTGGGCAATAGTAGGGATGCTGGTAGGGGTAATCATTGCTTTTCAGCTTGCTTATCCTGCACTCAATTTAGGTATATCCTATACTAGTTTTGGACGACTAAGACCATTGCATACGAATGCGGTCATCTTTGCATTTGTGGGCAACGGTATTTACACCGGTGTGTATTATATGATGCCCCGGTTACTTAAAACCAGTATGTGGAGTAAAGCCTTAGGTTTAGTCCATTTTTGGGGATGGCAGTTAATCATTATTGCTGCAGCAGTAACGCTTCCTTTGGGTTTAACCCAAGGAAAGGAATACGCTGAGTTAATTTGGCCTATTGATATTGCAATTACCCTTATTTGGGTAGTATTCGGTATCAATATGTTTGCAACCATTCTTACTAGAAGAGAGCGTCATTTATATGTTGCCATCTGGTTCATTATAGGTACCTGGGTTACTGTTGCATTATTGCATATTGTAAACTCCTTCTCATTACCTACCTCTATGACACATAGTTATAGCTGGTATGCAGGGGTTCAAGATGCATTGGTACAATGGTGGTATGGACATAATGCAGTTGCATTTTTCTTGACCACTCCTATGTTGGGTATCATGTATTATTTTATTCCTAAAGCAGCTGGAAGACCCGTTTATTCTTATAAATGGAGTATTATTCACTTCTGGGCTTTGATCTTTATCTATATCTGGGCTGGTCCTCACCATTTATTGTACACCGCATTGCCAGATTGGGCTCAATCATTGGGGGTCGTATTCAGTATCATGCTCATCTTACCTAGTTGGGGTGGTATGTTGAATGGGATATTCACTTTACGTGGTGCTTGGGATAAAGTGAAAGAAGATCCCATTTTGAAAATGTTCATTGTAGCATTAACCTGTTATGGTATGAGCACTTTTGAAGGTCCGATGCTTTCACTTAAAAATGTAAATGGGTTTGCCCACTATACCGACTGGGTTGTTGCACACGTTCACGTAGGTGCATTGGGATGGAACGGCTTCTTGATTTTTGGTATGCTGTATTGGTTAGTTCCAAGAATATACAATACCAAATTGCATTCAGTTAAAATGGCGAATACCCATTTCTTAATTGGTACTGTCGGAATTTTATTATACGCAATTCCTATGTATTGGGCAGCTATTTCTCAGGCTTTAATGTGGAAACAATTTACTCCAGAAGGGCAGTTGAAATTCCAGTTTTTAGAAACAGTTACCCGCATCATTCCTATGTATATTTTAAGAGGATTGGGTGGAACTATTTACTTGGTAGGCGTGATTTTAATGGTGGTTAATTTAATTAGAACTGCTAAGTCTGGCTCTTTCGTTGCAGAAGAAACTGGTGAAGCACCTGCTTTAGCAGCGCAACCTTTACCTGAAGGAAAAGCATATTGGCACTCAATTATTGAAAGAAGACCAGTACAAATGTTGGTAATGAGTTTGATTGTCGTATCTGTTGGAGGTGCTATAGAAATCATCCCCACATTTATCGTGAAAGAAAACGTGCCAACTATTAGTACCGTTAAACCATATACTCCACTTGAATTACAAGGTAGAGATATCTATATCAGAGAAGGTTGTTATACTTGTCACTCACAAATGGTTCGTCCGTTTAGAGATGAAGTTGCCCGCTACGGCGATTATTCTAAAGCAGGTGAATCAGTTTACGACCATCCTTTCCAGTGGGGTAGTAAGCGTACCGGACCAGATTTGGCTCGTCAAGCAAATAAATATCCCAATAGCTGGCATTACAGACATATGAATGATCCTGAAGAAATTTCTCAAGGTTCTATTATGCCTCCTTATCCTTGGTTATTAGACAATGATTTAGATATCAGTACTACTCCAGGTAAAATAAGGGCAATGCAAACTTTAGGTGTTCCATATCCCGAAGGATATGATCAAAAAGCAAATAATGATTTGAAAATCCAAGCAGATGAAATTGCTGCTGATTTAAATGCAAATAGAATTAAGGCTAAGAGTGGAAAAGAAATCATTGCATTGATTGCTTATTTACAACGATTAGGTGCAGACTTGAAGAAAGCGCCAGAAGCTGAAATTAAAACATTGCACTAAAATTCTTTCCTATGAAGTTTAAAAATTATGTAACCACTATTGAAAACGTCAATATTTATCCAATGGTTTCATTGGTCATATTCACGGTGTTTTTTGCTGTAGTTACTTGGTATGTTTTATCTGCCAGCAAAGACAAAATGGAAAAGAACAGCCAAATTCCAATCAATGACTGATAAAAAAATGTATATGTCAACAACACTATCTTATTTCAAATATCAAAAAGCATTTATGCAAAAATTGCTCCTGCTTTTGTTCGCCAGCTTAGCTGCAAATATTATCTGGGCTCAGGATGCTGCTAAAGAAGTAGCTCCTGTTGCTAAAGATGTTTTTTATGATTCAACGGTTGCATACGTATTAATTACTGTGATAGGCTTACTAGCCATGGTAATTTTTATGTTGGGTAATGTATTTATTCTAGCTATCAAAAATAAAGTAGAACAAGAAAAACAAAGTGGTGCTTCTAAAGCGGCCGTTTTAACTGCTTTATTTGTTCTTATTTCTGCAGGATCATTGTTTGCTCAATCGGCCAATGTACCTGCTGGAACTAAAACAGTTGTTTCTGAAACCATCATTCAAATGCTGGCTTTTATTGTAGCATTGGAAATGATTATCATTGTTTATTTTGCGAATGGTATCAGAAGCTTTTTGAAAAAAGAATCCATTCAAACTGCTGCAGCTAGTGGAGCCACTCCAGTTGTTCAAAAAGAAAAAATAGCTTGGTTTGATCGTTTATACAATAGAAATACCAAAGAAGATATTGCTCGTTTAGATTTGGGGCATGATTACGATGGTATCAAAGAATTAGATAATGAAGTGCCAGTTTGGTGGAGATGGGGATTTGCAATTAGTTTAATTTTTGGTATAGTTTATTTATACAACTATCATGTTGCCGAAACCAAACCATTGCAACAGGCAGAATTGGCCATGGATATGGAACAAGCTGCTGCTGCACAAGCTGCTTATTTAGAAAAATCGGCCAATAATGTAGACGAGAATACCGTTAAAATGATGGGTGCAGATGATATTGCAAAAGGAAAGGAATTGTATATTAAGCCTGGTGCTTGTGCAACCTGTCATGCTGAAAACGGAAGTGCCATCGTAAATGGGGCTCCTGGTATTGGACCTAATTTAACGGATGATTATTGGTTGCACAAAGGAGATATCAAATCCATATTTTATTCAATCAAATACGGTTGGCCAGAAAAAGGAATGAAGAGTTGGAAAGACGATTATTCTCCTATTCAAATTGCACAGCTAGCTAGTTATGTTAAATCTTTGCAAGGAACGAATCCGCAACCAGCCAAAGAAAAGCAAGGAGAATTGTTTGTAGAAACTGGTGCTGCACCTGCTGCAACGGATACGACTACAGCGCCTGCAATGAAGTAAGTTGGTTAAATAAATATTATGAGTGAGCCGAAACAAGCAGATTTTAGGAGTTTACATTCAACTGTTGACAATAAAGGAAAAAGAAATTGGGTGCATGCTTTACAACCCAAAGGAAAATTATACCAATACAGAACCTATTTAAGTTATGTGTATGTATTGTTGTTCTTTACAATGCCATTTATTCGCGTAGATGGGAATCCTTTATTTCAGTTCAATATACCTCAAGGAGAATTTACTTTTTTTGGCTCATTATTTACACCACAGGATTTTATCATGTTTGGATTGGGCATGATTATTTTCATGCTCTTTATTGTAATATTCACACTGATCTATGGCCGATTCTTTTGCGGCTGGGTTTGCCCTCAAACCATTTTCATGGAAATGATTTTTAGGAAAATTGAGTACTTCATTGAAGGGGATGGGAATAAGCAAAAAATCAATAATGGGAAAAAGTGGACAACGGAATTATATGTAAGGAAAACCATTAAGCATATTGTTTTTTTATTACTCAGTTTTGCTATTTCTAATACATTCTTAGCCTATATTATTGGAACAGATCAGTTATTTAAAATTATTGCTGAACCTATTACGGTGCATGTTGGTGGTTTTATTGCAATTATCTTTTTTACCCTTGTTTTCTATACGGTATACGCTTTTGTTAGAGAAATCGTTTGTACGGTAATTTGTCCTTATGGTAGATTGCAAGGTGTATTATTAGACAAGAATTCGATTGTTGTTGCTTATGATTATTTAAGAGGAGAGCCTCGAAATAAAAAGAAAGCAACTGCAGGTGCGGGCGATTGTATTGATTGTGGAATGTGTGTAAATGTTTGCCCTACCAATATTGATATTAGAAACGGCACACAATTAGAGTGCATTAACTGCACTGCATGCATTGATGCCTGTAATATGATGATGAAAAAAGTGAACAAGCCAGAAAATTTGATCACTTTTGCTTCTGAGAATCAAATTGCTTCTGGTAAAAAGTTCGAATTTACTTATCGAATTAAAGCTTATTCTGGAGTGCTCGTGATATTGATGGTTTTATTGGGTATCTTAATTGTAACTAGAACTACTTTTGATGCTACCATTTTGCGTGTGCCCGGACAAGGTATGCAAGAAAATAAAGACGGAACCATCAGTAATTTATTCAGAATTAAAGTAACCAATAAGAGCAATAGAGATCTTCCTTATCAATTAGTGGCAACCAATCCCGATGTAAAAATTGAGCGAATTGGCCAAACTTTGGATACTTTGAGGGGTAGGCAGTTAGCAGAAGAAACTTTTTTCATAAAGGTAGACAGCAATAAGATTAAGAATAGGAAAGAAGTATATGAAATTAAATTATTGAGTGGTAACAAAGTCATTACAACTAAGAAAGCCATTTTTATAAGTGACCTTTAAAATAACACAATGAATTGGGGATATAGAATTGTAGTAGCATTTGGATTGGGCGTTGCTTTTATTTTGTTTTTGGTTTGGAAAACCATGCAAGTGGATATAGAAATGGTTGAGTCTAATTACTATGAAAAGGAAATGGCTTTCAACGGGAAGTTAGAAGCAACTGCAAATGCAAAAAGATTGACCCAAAAAATTACCCTCGAAAAGCAAGACCAGCAAATCCTTTTAAAAATAGATTCTACTGTTGCTGCAGGAATCACCCAGGCCGAAGTGCATTTCTACAACCCTGCATCTGAAAAATCTGATAAGAAATTGTCCATACAAGCATCTACGAATGGACTTTATTTTTTCTCTGCTGCATCTTTTAATAAAGGAAAGTATATTGCTAAAATTAGTTTTACCAGTGCTGGTAAAAACTATTATACCGAAGAAGTGATTTTTATTCCTTAACTATGGAAGTACTCTTGATATCTGGGTTTGTACTTGGCTTTGCTGGGAGTGTACACTGTATTGGAATGTGTGGTCCATTGGCATTGTCATTACCCTTTCAAGTTTTTAAAGGATTGTATAAGTGGTTGGCTGTTTTCTTCTACAATATTGGGAGAGTATTTACTTATATCGGAATTGGTTTAGCCGCGGGTTTGTTGGGTAGGGGGGTGAATTGGTTTGGCTTAACTCAAATTATTTCTATTGTATTAGGATTGATGATTGTGCTTTCCGTTTTATTACCAAGGTTATTCCCCAAAACCGAATGGTCTTTTTTACGAGGGTTTAAGCAATGGCAAATTAATGCCATGCAGCAAATCATGGTGAAACAATCTGCAGGATGGATGTTTGTTTTTGGATTGTTAAATGGTTTATTACCCTGTGGATTGGTGTATACAGCAGTTGCTGCGTCTTTAGTAGCGCATAATATTTATGAATCGATGTTGTTTATGGGATTTTTTGGAATGGGGACCATACCAGCAATGATCTTATTAGTAGCTGCTGCTCATTACTTACCACAAAAAATAAGGAACCAATTTAGAAAACTGGTTCCTGTATTTACTTTGATGATTGGCTTTCTTTTAATTTTAAGAGGCCTAAATTTAGATATACCTTTTATTAGTCCTTATTTGAATGCTGCAATTCAAGGTACAGATGCCATTCATTGTTCGCATTAAAAGCTCACTCAATAATTATTGGGTGATATGCTCGTTAAAGCTGGGCAACCCACATCTTTCTTGCTCCTTCTTTTCCCCAGTCTTTTAAAGCTTTGGATAATTCAGTAGTTAATTGTGTACGACCAACTTGTTTGCCTTTTTGTTTTACGTTTAGCTCCCCCACAGTAGGTGTTACTAATTCTAATTTAGTAGCAAACCAAGTAGTATTTAATCTAGGAACAGCTAATCCTAGTATCATTCCTGGAAGACCACCAAAGCTTTCCGGGCCTGCACTTACCGGAATTTGATCGGTGTAAAAAGCAACCACATATACTGAATCACAAATTTTGGTAACGGCTTTTCTACATTCAAAGCCAGCGATTTCTCTGGTTTCATCTGCAATTTTCCATTCCCAAGTTCGGCTACTGTCTTTAATTAAGTAAGTGTTTTCAAACACTTCTTTTTGACTGATGGAAATGCCCTTTTTTAAGTCTTGCATACTAACATCTGTGTCAACTGGTTTGGTACCCCACATGTATTTATTGTTGGGATTTTCTTTTGCAAGTTTATATACAGATTTTTCTGCTGTAAACTTGAGTTCAAAAACATCTGATACAAATTTGGGTATCTGTTTAAGCATTTCGCCGGTCCACATATTTTCCCCTTCATCTAGAATGGGGGCATGTTGATTGACTCTTTTTTCAAATTCTATTCTACCAGATTGGATGAATTGCACCTGTGCACTTAAACAGGTGCTCAGAAATAAAAGTGTAAAAGGGATGATGGTCTTTTTCATATTAAAATCCTTCATTGGGTTTGCCATTTTTGCTGAAATTCCAGATTAAAGAAAATAAGAAATAACGCTGAATGGTTTGGTTAGTTGTTTCGGTAATAAAGTTGCTAGATGCATTTCGGTTAATTCCTAAGTTTTGGTTAAATAAGTCGTTAACCGAAGCTTTGATTTCCCACTGGTCATTTTTCGAAATGACTTTTCTAGCTGAGGCATTTACAATATATACATCTCTTTGATCGGCAAATACTGCAGTTTTTTGATAAATATTGGCATTCATATCAAAGTCGATATAAGTCTTTATTTTTTTCAACTTAAACTGAAGATTAGCGTATGCATTGTAAGACCAGAATTTGGTACTGATATCAGGACGAATAGAAGTGCTGGAGTTGTTATACACTGCGCTTCCGTAAGCATAAAAATTAATCCATTTATCTCCCCAGTATCCCATATTGAAACTAATATCGGTGGCTTTGTTTTTAGTAATATTGTCAACCCCGTTTACCCTATTCGCAAATTGGTTGATTCTAGGGCCAATATCTACACCAACATTGAGTGATGGAATGATTTCAAATCCATATCCAATTCTCCCACTTAAATTATAATTACCAGCCACATTGATTGCTTGGTTGATTCTTCTACCTTGGTTGTCTACAAAACTTGAATTCGAAATGGCATTTTCTGTTTTAGAAAAGTTGACATTGAAGCTGATTCTTCTACTTTTCAATACCTTATAATCTGAACCACCTATGTTAAATTGGTGAACAAAGGATTGCCTTAAATTGGGGTTACCAATCGTTAAATTGAGTGGATCAATATTATCAATAATGGGTTGTATTTGCGAAAGAGAAGGATTCCTGGTTGAACCATTGTATGAAAAATTAAATCTTCGTTGTTGTTTTGGCGTATAGTTAAATGTTACTGCAGGAATAAAGTTGTTGAAAACAACATTGCGGTCTGTTTTTTTAACTAAATCATTTAATCGATAATTGACCGTTCCTATACCTGTTCCTATAGAGAAATTGAATTTCTTTACATTGTAACGAATATTGACACTACCATTATGTCCGGTGGTGTTGAATATAAAATGGTTACTGAGTGTATCTACCAAGTTCTCATATTTATTATTGGCGGTATTCTTTGCAAAAGTATTACGCTCTGCATCGTTTCTACTCACGCTCAATTTATAATTCACAACTAAGAAAGTATTTTTCCAAAGTGGTTCAGTATAATTGATGGTAGAATTAATGGTGGTTGCAATTTGTTTATTGGTCTTTTGTTGGTCAACATTATCTCTTCTAACTAAATTACCAAAGGCATCATAAAAAGTATTATCGGCAGTTAAAAAACCATCATCTGCTCGATCATTGTAATTGATTTCATTGTTCCATGAAATGGTACGCCCCATTTTTTTAAATCTTTTTCTATAAAAAATGGTTGAATTCATGGTTTTGTTTTCATCTACAGTTGAAGTAACTCGATTACTCTGATTTAATAAAATACTATCACTTGTGATGGTTCTTCCAAAATAGGTAGAAGCAATATTGCTATTAACAATTGATCCTCTTGCAGTGATTTTTAATGAACTAGTAGAATCAATTTGCCATTCATAAGTACTAGTAAGTTTATTCCTTTTTCTGCTGCTGGCTTGATTTTGAATACTGGTACTGATTAAGTCGGCGCCAGGCAAAATATTTTGTGTTTTATTTGAATTAATTCCACTTACATCCAATTGATTGTATTGGTATGTATTATTGGAATTGTGTTTGTCTTTGTTCCATTTGTTACTGAAATGCAAACCACCGGTTACTGATCTTGGAAAACCTGTTCCCCAACTAAATTCATCACCTGAGCTCCACATCATAATGCCACCATCGTCTGTCATTTCAGTGGTCATATTCGAATTCCCGCCATAGTTTTGGTTTTCATTCCAATTGAGGGATTCAAATTTGGTATTATCGGTAGTTAAGTATCCGGAGATTTTTCGTTTGCCTTTGAAGGAATTGGCTAATAATTTTCCGTACCGATATTGATCAAAATCACTACCTGCTTCGGCTTTACCGAAATAACCTTTTTTCTTGTCTTCTTTTAATGTCAGATTAAGTGTTTTGATTTTTTGGCCATCATCGATGCCAGTAAATACCGCTTGGTCACTTTTTTTATCAAAGGATTGCACTTTATCTACCGCATCTGCTCTTAAATTTTTGGTTACAACGGCGGGGTCATCACTAAAAAATTCCTCCCCATCCACCAATACTTTTTGCACTCTTTCACCCTGTGCGGTAATTTCTCCCTTGCTATTTACTTGAATACCTGGCATTTTTCTTAATAATTCCTGCACATCAGCATTGGCACTCACTTTGAAACTATCTGCCTTGTATTCAGTAGTATCTCCCTTCATTCGGATTGAGCCAATGGTTTGCTTTACAATCACTTCTTGCAATAAAGTAGCTTTGGTAATCACAGGAATTTTTCCCAAATCGGTGATACCTGTAGTGGTAGTAATGATGTCTATATAATCAGCATAAGCTGGATATGTAACCATTACTATGTATTTACCCGCTGTTAAATTGGGCAAATCAAAATTACCTTCCTTGGTGGTGCGGGTATATTTCACCAATACAGAATCCTTGGCTCTTAATACTGCTACTACTGCGTTCGATAAGTTTTGTTTATTCAAGGTATCTGTTACAGTACCTTTTACTGATCCGGTTTCTTGTGAAAACCCATTGGAGATGGCTGCTAATAATAAGAAAGCCACCATTTTTAGTTTGGTCATAAATGCAGTTAATTCGTCTTTAGATGAATTTTGTTGTAAATTCCATAAAACTTATGACAGAAATTTTCCATTCGTCATATTTTTCTGTTAAATAAATTACTAATATGTCTGATGCTTCAATAAGAAATAAGAAAAAGGTAAAAGTTGTAAAGGGGGAAGAAAAAAAATATGAAGACATTCATTTTGTTGATACTCAACAAGCTGTATGGAATTATTCTTTGTTCACAGAAGAAGCGATTCGCAATTTTCAGAACGGCACTCACTATAGTTTATATGAGGTTTTTGGAAACAAACAATTAACCGTTTTAGATGTGAAGGGAACTTATTTTGCAGTATGGGCACCCAATGCAACATATATTTCTGTAACAGGTTATTTTAATAATTGGGATAAAACCAGCCATCCTTTAAAAGTAAGATTAGATAACTCCGGCATTTGGGAAGGCTTTATTCCTAATGTATTAGAAGGGGAAGCATATAAATATCATATTCATGGATTCAATGGAATCAAATTAGATAAAGGCGATCCATTTGCACATTTTTGGGAGAAGCGACCATTTACTGCATCCATTACTTGGCAAACCAATTATGATTGGAAAGATGCTGAGTGGATGAAAAATAGAAAAACAAAAAACTCATTAAAAAGTCCTTACTCAGTATATGAAGTGCATTTAGCCAGTTGGATGCGACCTGATAAAAACGATGAAGAGTCCTACAATACTTATGAGCAGATTGCAGAACGCATGGTGCCCTATGTAAAAGAAATGGGTTTCACGCATGTAGAATTTATGCCAGTGATGGAACACCCATTCGATGGGAGTTGGGGCTACCAAGGCACGGGCTATTTTGCGCCTACGTCTCGGTTTGGATCCCCACAGGGATATGCTTATTTAGTGGATGCCTTTCACCAAGCGGGCATAGGTGTAATCTTAGATTGGGTTCCCTCTCATTTTCCTTATGATGCACATGGATTGTTTATGTTTGATGGCACGCATACTTATGAGTATGCCGATATGCGTAAAGGCTATCATCCTGATTGGAACTCGTATATCTTTAATTACAAACGGGGTGAAGTAAAATCATTTTTAATCAGCAGTGCGCGTTTTTGGTGCGATCAATTTCATACAGATGGATTGCGCGTAGATGCAGTAAGTTCCATGTTAAGGTTGGATTATAGCCGCGGCCAAGGCCAGTGGGAGCCCAATGAATATGGGGGTAATGGAAATTTAGAAGCAATTGATTTTATCAGAGACTTGAATGAAACGCTTTACAGAGACTTCCCAGATATTCAAACCATTGCAGAAGAGGCAACAGATTGGCCCAAGATTAGTAAACCAACTTTTGAAGGTGGATTGGGTTTTGGAATGAAATGGATGATGGGATGGATGCATGATACGTTGGATTATTATAAGATGGATCCCATTTTCAGGCAGTTTCATCAAGATAAATTTTCGTTTAGTATGATGTATTACTATGATGAGAATTTTATGTTGCCCTTAAGTCATGATGAAGTAGTGCATGGCAAGAGTCCTATGTTGTATAAAATGCCTGGAGATGAATGGCAAAAATTTGCCAACCTGCGTATTCTTTATACCTATATGTTTACCCATCCAGGAGCCAAGCTATTGTTCATGGGAAATGAATTTGGGGCTACCAATGAATGGAATTATAAATCTGAACTGCAATGGGATTTATTGCAGCATACCAGTCATGGTGGATTAAAATATTGTGTGCAGCAATTGAATCATTTATATCAATCAGAACCTGCATTATATGAAAAGCAATTTGAACCCGGAGGTTTTGAATGGGTCGATTTGAATCACCGCAGTGACTCGGTGATGGTTTACAAGCGCAAGGGTAAAAAAGAAAAAGACGATGTGTTGGTGATCTTGAATGTAACACCCGTTGTGCGCCATGATTGGGAAATTTATGTGCATGGGAAAGGAAAATGGACTGAGATATTTAATAGTGATAGCAAGGAGTTCTGGGGAACAGGCGACGTGTTTAATCCATCCATACAAAGTAAATTGGTAGACAAACCATCTAAATGTTATCAACTAAAAGTGCATCTACCGGCATTAGGAGCTGTTGTATTGCGATAAAGAATGATGAACGGTTGTAACATTCTCTTTTGTATTCCGTTTAACTCAAAAAACGAATATGAAAAAGATACTATTATTTGCCTCCATTATTTTTCTAGGGTTGAGTGCTCATGCTCAAAAAACAGTTGCTGAATCCAATGCACAAAAAAGAGCTGTAAAGTCTTTCCATAGTATTGACGTGTCTTCTGGCATTAAAGTGTTGCTTACACAAGGAGATAAAGAGGAATTGGCAGTTGCTGCTGGTGATCCAGCTTATTTAGAATACATTGAAACCACCGTAAAAGATGGGGTGTTGAAAATTACTAGAAACCAAGATTGGAAATTTTGGAACCAATGGAAGAACTGGAAAGTAACGGTATACTTGTCTTATAAGGATTTGAAATTGATCAAAGCCAATAGTGGTGCGCATATCAGCGGTTCTAATTTAAGTTTTAATAACCTAGAAGTAAATATGAGTAGTGGTGCTTATGCTGAATTGGAAGGGAGTACTACCGATTTAAACGTAGAAGCTAGTAGCGGTGCTATGTTTAAAGGATACAATTTAACTACTACTAAATGTTTGGCTGAAAGTTCAAGCGGCGGTGGTGTGCAAGTAAACGTATCAAAAGAATTAAGTGCAAGAGCCAGCAGTGGTGGTTCTATTCGTTATAAAGGTGAAGGATTGATCAGAGATATTAAAGTGGGTAGTGGGGGAACAGTGAAGCGTTCTTAATACCATTTTGTTTACTTAATTTATAGAGGGAGCTGTATGCAGAATACGGTTCCCTTTCCTATTTCACTGTGCTGCACAAATAATTTTCCATTATGGTATTGCTCAATGATGCGTTTGCTTAACGATAGACCAATACCCCAGCCTCTTTTTTTTGTGGTGAAACCTGGTTGAAATACTTTTTTCCATTGACTATTGGGGATGCCTTTCCCACTGTCTTTTACTAGAATATGGAGTTGATTAATTTCTTTTGTCATGGTTATTTGAATGCTGCCTTTGCCATCCATGGCATCGAGTGCATTCTTCAATAAATTTTCAATAACCCAATCAAATAAAGTAGGAGAGAGTAAACATTGTAGACTTTCTACTTGTGCTCCAGTCAAACAAAAAACAACTTGGTCACTGCTTCTTTTTTTCATGTAATCCATTACCAGTTGTATTCGATTGAAGGGATTACATAGTTCTGTTTTAGGGGTACTACCTATTTTACCAAATCGATCGGTGATCAGTTGTAAGCGATTGATATCTTTCGCAATTTCATTGGCTATTTCTTTGCTCTCTTCTTTCTCTTTTAATATTTCTAGCCATCCTTCTAAACTACTTACGGGGGTACCCAATTGATGCGCTGTTTCCTTTGCCATTGATGCCCAGAGCTGGTTCTGACCGCTTTTGTGGCGAGTGCGTAAAGAGTAAATCACAATTAATACAAACATGATTACCAAGAGTAATTGAACAATGGGATACCATTTGGCTTCTCTTAATAATTTGCTTTGTCCATAATAATATCGAATCAATGTGGAGTCTTCAGCTTTTAATTTTACTTCGATGGGTGTTTTGCTGTATAATTTAAATTCTTGCAATTGTTGCAATAAATAGTTGGAATCTGCAGCTATTTTTAGCTCATCAATATTTACATAATTTCCTGTGGGTTCGTCTTGTCCATTGGTTTCTATAATGGGAATACTTTTATTCTCCGTAATAATTTTTGAGGCTAAATTAATGGAAACAGAATCGGTTGAATTAAGGATGGTTCTTTCTGCTTCTACCCAAGATTCTACTGCTGCTCTTTCTTTACTGGCTATTTGTTGTGCAATATATTGTGAATACACAATGGTGCCACTTACAATCAGGATAGCCATTAAAAATAATGCGTTGGTAAAATTGAACCAGCTCTTTAACATCTTACTAAAATAAGCTTTTGATTGACTTGCCACAAACCAAGCCCCAAAAAAGAAACCGCCCCAACATGGGGCGGCTCTTTCACGATTGCTTGCTTAAACTAACTAACGAACTATTTGACTAACTGAATAGTCCACCTTTTTTCAATGTTTTTACACCTTGGCCTATTTTAAATCCATTGTTGTAAATCTCAATTTTATAGTCGCCCTCTTTGTAAGCATCTTTTTGTTTCCAATCAAAACTTACAGGAATTACTTTGTTTTGCTCATAATTAACCGATACTTTATTGGTATACGGACGGCTTCCTTCTTCTCTGGTATTGAAATTGGCTCCCTCCGTAATTACTTTACCATCAGGTGCAGTTACCACTACATAAAAATCTTTTGTTCCAGATGGAGTGATTCTGTTTTCATCTATTACAAATGAAATTCTAATCAAGTCTGCACGTTTTGCAGTAGTCGTTTCTTTTTCTTTACCTGTGCCTTTAATATTGATGGCATTGATGCCAATATTAGAAGCATGTAGGGTAGATGCTACGTCTACTTTTTCTTCTAGTTGTTTTTTCTCGCTCCTAGTAGTATTTAAATTACTCTCTAAATTTTGCTTTTCAGATGTCAACTGCGTTTTCTCTGTATTCAATTGCTCATTCGCTGTGGTTAATTGTTGGTTCTCGCCTTTCAATTGTTGTATCTCAGCGAATAATCCATCAATTTTTCCATTTAATTCCCCAATCAATTGTTTGGCTTCTGCTAGTTCCTTTGCAGTGGCATTGCGCTTTTTTAAGATTGAACCAATATTGCCTTTTAGTTTTTGGATGTCTGCATTTTTATCTGCTAATTCTCCCTGAAGTTCAAGGTTGTCTTTGGTTAATGAGTCTGCTTTTGCAGATACATTCATGAACTCTTGTTGAATCGCTAATCGAGCACTGTCTACATTGCTGATTTTGGTTTCTAAGCCAATAATGGTTTCTTTAGTTTGACTCTTATCATAGAAAATATAGCCCCAGGTAAGCACCAATGCTGCTATCAATATTCCGTAAATGGTTTTGCGGTTATCTGGTGCACCGCCATTGTTTACTGTACTCATATAAATGGTTTTTTAAGATGTTGATTGCTTCTGTGCACTTATTTTCCAAAATCGTGCCAAAACTTTAAAAAGATCCAATTTTGTGTACAAAAAAGCGGTTTCCAATATGGAAAATCCTATCGGGTGCAGCATCTTTGCGGCATGTCTGCTGAGAAAATTTTATCTGATTGGAAAAAAAATAGTTTCAAACCCGTTTATTGGTTAGAAGGGGAGGAAGCTTATTTTATTGATACTTTGGTTGATTATGCGGAGAAAAAAATTCTTACAGAAGCTGAAGCCGAATTTAATTTGTCTATTTTTTATGGAAAAGATGCCGACTGGACCGATGTTGTAAATGCTTGTAAAAAATATCCCATGTTTGGGGATAAGCAGGTGGTCTTGTTGAAAGAAGCCCAGCAAATGAGAGATGTAGAGAAATTGCTCGGTTATATTGAACAGCCTTTAAGTTCTACTATTTTTATTGTTAGTCATAAAGAGAAAAAGTTAGACGGCCGTGGAAAATTAGCCGCTGCACTTAAAAAGAGCAAGGCGGAAGTACTTACTACCAAAAAATTATATGACAACCAATTACCCGATTGGGCTGGTCAAATGGTGAAAAATCATGGGTTGACGATTTCTCCTAAAGCCTTGGCCATTCTTGTTGATCATATTGGTAACGATTTGAGCCGAATTGAAAATGAAATTGAGAAACTCATGCTCAATTTGGGGGCTCGTAAAACAATTACCGAAGATGATGTAGAAAATTTCATTGGGGTAAGCAAAGAGTTCAATGCATTTGAATTACAAGCTGCTATTGCACAGCGCGACTTAGCTAAAAGTATTCGCATCATCCAATATTTTGAATCGAATCCTAAAGCGGGTCCCATTCAATTAGTCCTTCCTTCTGTTTTTAATTTTTTTAGTAAACTCTATGTTTTATTGTCTTTGAAAGATGCCAACGAAAGCAGCGCTGCGGCGGCGTTGGGTGTTTCTCCATTTTTTATAAAAGATTATTACGCCGCCGCGCGCAAGTATGATTTCCCTACAGTTGAAAGAGTATTGCTTTTATTACACGAATACAATTTGAGAAGCTTGGGCGTACACAATGGTTCGGCCAATGATGCAGGACTCATGAAAGAATTAGTAGTTAAAATTATGGCGTAGCATTTAGCGAATTGAGCCGTTATTGGTGCATTATCGAGAACGGCTATTAAGACTCAAAAACCTGCATCGCAAGGGTTCTATCTGCATTCAACTGTGCTTTCAATTCGTCTAAGCCATTGAATTTCACTTCGCCGCGTAGAAATTTTTCGATACGAATTACTAATTTTTTACCGTAGATATCTCTATTAAAATCGAAGATATTGACTTCAATCACGCGTTTTTTCCCATCAACAGTTGGGCGAACGCCAATATTCATCATGCCTGTGAATGATTCTTCGTCCATGGAAATAGACACAGCATAAACGCCATTCGCAGGAATTAATTTCTCTTCGCTGCTGATATGCATATTGGCGGTCGGAAATCCAATGGTACGGCCAATCTTATTGCCTTCAACAACCAGTCCTTCAAAAAAATAGGAATAGCCTAGAAAATGATTAGCGGTATCAATATTATTGTTCAACAAGGCTTCTCTAATGCGAGTAGAACTGATGACCACTTGATTCAACATCTCTTCTGAAATTTCCTTCACTTCAAAACCCAGTTCGCGGCCATATTGTTCCAGCAAGTGATAATCCCCCGTTCTGCCTTTTCCAAATCGATGATCGTAACCAATAATAATCACACTGGGCTTAAAGTATTGGTATAAAAAGTCTCGGATATAATCGTCGGCAGATTGGTTAGAAAACGCATGGTCAAAAGGAATGACTACCAAATGATCAATTCCTGCTTGTTCCAATAACTGTATTTTTTCTTCTAGGGTATTAATGAGTTTGATATCGCCTGGAACAGAAGAAACAATTTTTCTAGGGTGTGGATGAAAAGTAATGATCACCGTTTCGCCCTTTACCCTTGCTGCTTCTGCTTTCATTTGCGCCAATATCTGTTGGTGACCTTGGTGCACGCCATCGAATGTGCCAATGGTAATGACTGCATGGTTAAAATTGGGAAGCGAGGGGGCTAATTCACGATGTACCTTCATAATCAGGCGCAAAAGTAAGTACTCCAAGGCAAAGTTCCTTCCCTTTGCATACCCCCTTTTTGTACCTTTGCGCCAATTCTATACATAATAAAAAGCGATACATGTCTTTATATGCTCAACGTGGGGTTTCTGCTCAAAAAGAAGAAGTACACCAAGCCATTCAAAAATTAGATCAGGGATTGTATGCCCATGCTTTTTGTAAAATCTATCCAGACTTTTTATGTAATGACCCAGAATGGGTAAATATTATGCACGCAGATGGGGCTGGTACTAAAAGTATTTTGGCCTATTTATATTGGAAAGAAACTGGAGATTTATCGGTTTGGAAAGGAATTGCACAAGATGCAGTGGCCATGAATTTAGATGATTTATTATGTGTAGGGGTAACGGATCAATTATTGTTTTCAAGTACCATTGATCGAAATAAATTGTTGATAAATGGAGATATTTTAGAAGCCATCATCAACGGTACACAAGCATTCTTTGATACCTTAAAAACCTACGGCGTTCATATTCATTATTTGGGAGGAGAAACGGCAGACGTGGGAGATGTGGTTAGAACCGTTGCAGTGAATGGTACCATGACATCAAGATGGCCTAAAAATAAATTAATCACCAACGATTTAATTGCAGAAGCTGATGTAATTGTTGGATTTGCAAGTGCAGGTCAAGCGCATTATGAAACCGAATACAATAGTGGTTTGGGCAGTAATGGATTAACCAGTGCACGGCACGATGTATTAGATAAAATGTATGCACGCCAGTATCCTGAATCTTTTGAGCCCAAGTTACAAGACAAAGTGGTGTACATTGGAAAAAACAAAATGTCGGATACCATCAATATAAATGGTCAATATATTTCTATTGGTAAACTATTATTGTCTCCTACAAGAACCTATGCGCCATTGATGAAACAATTATTGGATAACTATTTTGATCAAATACATGGAGTGATTCATTGCAGTGGTGGAGGTCAAACCAAGTGTATGAAATATTTACCCAAACCATTGCATATTGTAAAAGACAATTTGTTTACACCACCTCCTGTTTTTGAATTAATCAGAGAAAATTCTGGGGCTGATTGGAAAGAAATGTACCAGGTATTTAATATGGGACATCGGTTAGAAATTTTCACTAATGAAGCAACTGCTAATAAAATGATTGAAACTGCAGCAGCTCTGGGAATTGAAGCCCAAATTGTAGGAAGGGTAGAAGCGGCTAATGCCGGTCATTCCTCTTTATTGCTGAAAGGTTCCTTTGGTGAAGTATCTTATCAATATTAACGATTGCTTATTGGCGGAGCACTTATATTTGTAACACTATATTATGTACAATATGTCTGAAACAGTAGTCTCTTTAAAGAACGTAAATATATACCAGGGCAATAGCTTGATTTTACAAGACGTCAATTTCACCATTAATAAAGGAGAGTTTGTATACCTCGTTGGTAAAACCGGAACAGGTAAGAGCAGCTTATTAAAAACCTTATATGGAGAATTGACTTTAACGGAAGGAGAAGCATCTGTAGTAGGATTTGATTTAAGAGGAATGGATTGGAAGAAAGTGCCTTTTTTACGTAGAAATTTGGGCGTAGTATTCCAAGACTTTCAACTCTTGACCGATCGAAATGTACACGAAAACCTCAAGTTCGTTTTAAAGGCAACAGGCTGGAAAGACGAGCGATTAATGGAGGAAAAAATAGCGGATGTATTGGAGAAAGTAGGCTTAAAAAGCAAGGGCTTCAAAATGCCTTTCGAAATGAGTGGTGGCGAACAACAAAGAGTAGAAATTGCTCGAGCACTGCTGAACTCCCCCAAACTTATATTGGCCGATGAGCCTACCGGAAATTTAGATCCTGAAACCAGTGATGAAATCATGCAATTATTGTTTCAAATTGCCAAAGATTATGGTACTTCTGTTGTAATGGCAACCCATGATTTTATTGTCATCAATCGTTACCCGAGCAGGATGTTGAAAACAGAAAACGGAAGGGTTGCAGATAGCGCGGCCAACTAACCCCAGATCCAACCAATTTGCTTTTTTGCATTGGCTTCATTGTTGAAGCGAGGTACCAATATTTTATTGCGTAATCTTATTTCGTCTTCGGTAAAAGGTTGATGATACAATTGTGCAACCAGGTCTTTAAATGCGTTAGCAGTGGTTCCAACATGGCATAATGGTTCAAGGCCAGAATCGGCAATGGTTGCTTCATTCACCACCACATGCCTACCATTAAATAAAGCATTCAGCAATTTTACTTTCATGCCGGTTTTAATATAAGAAGGCAACAAATGAATATGTGCTTTGGCAATCATATCCTGCATTTCTTTTTCAGTAGGGTTTCCTACTAAGCAAGAATATTTACTGGAATACGCGAGTTCTCTTAGTTTTTCGGAGGGATTTTTGCCGGCTATAACAAATGGGATGTCTAAGTTTTTAAAGACTTTCTCTAAAAGCCAAGTGGCTGCTTTTTCATTGGCTTCTACACTCAAATCTCCGTGGTATAAACAATAGGAACCAATCCCTTCCTCGCAGCTCAATGTCCAATCGGGTATATATAGGCTGAGTTCTTCAATATTTTTACAGCCAAATTCGTTGCGATAAACATCGTTATCGGCTTCTTTCACGCCCCAAAAAGTAGCTTTACCCGCTAAATTGGCTTCGTATTTTTTGAGTAACCTAGACTCATTCCAGTAATAAGCTTTCTTTAAAAGGGAGCTGGCATTCTTGTATAAGTCTCTATAATATTGGTATTCTACATTGTGCAGCCTTACAAAACAAGCCCTTTCTTTAAAGCGATCGTCTTGTAATAAATAGGTACAATGCACCCCTTCCATAAAAATGGGATGATTGTCTTTGAGCAAATTTTGGTAAAGTTCTTCATTAATTCGGCTGCTCACGATATAAGGTAGCTTGCTCGAAAAACCTTTATGTCCTTGGGTGCGTTGGTAGTAATGAACAGTAGCACAATATTGATCTAAAGCTTTTTGTTCCCCCCGTCCATAGTCAAAACAATGAAAATGTACTTTTATTCCCTGTGCTTGAAAAGCGGGTAATTTATAAAAAACGTCGCTGGCACCCCCATAATTAGCAGGGTAGGGAACGTCGAAAGAAATAATATGTAAATGCTTTTCCAAATTAGAGGCGGCTGTAAAACTCAATTAATTTAATGGACTCGTTCTCCCAGTTCAACACTTTAGCTGCTTTGGAGCATTCTTGTTGGAGTCTGTTGTAAAGAACATCATCTGATAGCAAATTGTTCAAAGCCTGGGCAATTGTGGAAGGGTCAATATTCTTAATCAGCAAGGCAAATGGATGAGCTTCAACAATTTGGGCGTACATCGGGTAATTCACCGTTACTTGGGGAATACCTGCAGCCATATAATCGAAGAATCGGTTGGCCAAAGAATAGTACTGGTTAATCCCCTCTGCCTCAAAAATGGTGATTCCAATATGGGCCATTGGGGTAAGTAGTTTTAATTCAGCAGGGGGAATTGGGGGATGGATAAAGACCTTTTCCTGCAATTGGTACTCCTGAATTAAGGCGGTGGCTTGGGCTAAAAAGTTGCCTTGACCCACTATAAGGAGTGGAGCATTCACCCATTGCATGGCTGGAATAAGCTGTTCAAAACCTCGTCCATGGTTCACTGCTCCTTGATATATAATAAATTTATCTTTAAGCTGATTATTAATTAATTGTATGAGGCTATTTGATGTTAAAGTAGATATTAAATCAATCGAATTAAGGGGCTGTTCTGCCAAAACGGCGCCTTTTTGCGGGGATGTTTGGAGGGGGTTAATTGAGTGGTTTTGGGTAGATGGAAGGTTTCGAATGACTTCATATTTAATTTGAAGTTGCTCGTAAAACAGGTCGGCCAAGTGTTGATTCACGGTATAGCCTAGTTTAAAATGAGGGACTGCTGTCTTTTCAATCCATTTCCAAACCCTTTGTACCCTTGGCCGGGTTCGTACTTCCTTCATTTCAGTGAAGAATTCATGGGCATCATATACCCTTTTCTTGCCTTTTAACCAAGTTGCTATCCAAACCGGTAGGATGGTATCTAGGTCAATAGCACATGCTATATCATATGATAATGAGCATAATACAATTAGTAACTTAATATTAAATTCTAAATAAAAGAAGGGTCCTCGTTGGAAATAGCAATTCAATCTTTGTTGTTGGTAAGAAACGTTGTACAATGGGGGTATGGGTAGAGGAATGGACCCAGGTCTTTGTACCCCAATAATCCTTACTTGGTATCCCATGGCTGCTAAGCTGCTACAGATACGATGCATCCGCTGGTCGTAGCTGATATCATTGGTAACCGTGAATACAATGGACTGCATAGAACAAATATAGTTTCAATCTTAACCAGAAATATATTCACTTTTTTTGGTGGATAACTCCTGCATAAATGATTCAATATTTTATTGATAATAAATAATAGTAAAATTTTATAAATCATTGATTTTAAATAAAATAATTCGTATTTATTTATAATTAATTACTCCTATTTCTACCTTGCCTATTTTTATTCTACACTTGTTATTCACAATAGCCCTTTACCCCTATAAATTCTTCTTCTTTTACCTTATGTTCGCAAGTACTAAACAACGATAACGTGAGATTAAAATCATTAGAAATCAAGGGGTTTAAAAGTTTTGCTGATAAAACAGTCGTAAGCTTTGACGAAGGCATAACAGGGATTATTGGACCAAACGGTTGTGGGAAGAGTAATATCATTGATAGTATTCGTTGGGTAATTGGGGAGCAAAAAATATCCGCATTAAGAAGTGAAAATTTAGAAGCTTTGGTTTTTAACGGAAGTAAAACCAGAAGTGCGAGTGGATTGGCCGAAGTGAGTTTAACATTTGAGAACACCAAAAATTTACTACCCACTGAATTTAGTACGGTAACCGTAACTAGAAGATTCTATAAAAATGGGGAGAGTGAGTACAGGTTGAATGATGTAACCTGTAGGCTGAAGGATATTCATAATTTGTTTTTGGATACAGGTGTTAGTACCGATAGTTATGCCATTATCGAATTGGGCATGGTAGACGATATCATCAAAGACAAAGAGAACAGCCGTAGAAGAATGTTGGAACAGGCTGCCGGAATTACCATTTATAAAACCCGTAAAAAAGAAGCCAAGAATAAACTGGATGCTACAGAGCAAGACCTAGCTCGTATTGAAGACCTTTTATTTGAGATCAATAACCAGTTAAAAACTTTGGAAAGCCAGGCTCGCAAGGCAGAGAAGTTTTACGAAATCAAAAAAGAGTACAAAGAAGTGGCGGTTGAATTGGCCAAAGCTGCTTTGGAAGGGTTTAATATTTCCTATCGTGAATTAACGGAGCAACAGGAGTTAGAACTCGATAAGAAAATGCAGTTGGAAGCAGAAATAGCCACTGAAGAAGCGGCTATTGAGCAAGAGAAAGTGGCGTTTATTGCCCAGGAGAGAGCGCTTCAAAGTATGCAACATGGGTTTAATGAGTTGCAACAAAACCTTCGTTCTACGGAGAATGACAAGAACCTCGCGAGTCAAAAACTTCAATACCTAAAAGAGAAAGAAACCAACTTAAAGGATTTCTTAGAAAAAGCCGAGGGTCAATTAAAAACCATTGGAGATTCTATTGAATATTCTCAAATGCAGGTGGGGGAAGAAGAAGCGAATTTGGCTGTTTTGCAAGATCGCGTAACTGAAGCCAAAGTGGAAGTGGAGACCAAACGCCAGGTTTTTGATGAGAAGCGTTCCGGAGTAGATGCAGTAAGAAACCAATACCAGCAATACCAGCGCAACCAATTTGATGCGGAGAAAAAAGTAGCGGTTGCCGATACTTCTATTCAGAATTTACAAAGAATGCAATTGCAATTGTCTGATGAGCGAACCAATCGTTTACAGCAATTGACCCAATTGCAAGCAGAAAGTACAGAGAAGGAAGAAGCGCTAGAAATGAAGCGAGTAGATTTGGTTCAATTACAAGAGCAACACGAAAAAACCAAGGAGCAGATTTTTGAAACCCAGCAACAATTAGAAGTGTTGAGAGGGGAATTGGCCGATGAGAACCGCAAATTAGACGCGAAGCGCAACGAATACAATTTGTTGAAAAGCTTGATTGATTCAATGGAAGGTTATCCAGAGAGCATTAAGTTCTTACACAAGAACAGCGATTGGAACCATGCAGCTCCTATTTTATCGGATATCATTTATGTAAAAGAGGAATATCGAACTGCTGTTGAGAACGTTTTAGAGCCTTACTTGAACTACTATGTAGTAAATAATTTGGGAGAAGGTTTAAAAGCTGTTCATTTATTAGACGATAATAAGAAGGGTAAAGCCAATTTCTTTTTATTGGATCAGTTTGCCAATTTCCAAAATAATACCCATCAGCCTGCCAATACTTTAAAAGCATTAGATGTAATTGAGGTAGACGACCAGTATTATAAACTAGCCGAATATTTATTGGGCAATGTATATATTGGTGAAAACGAAGAAGCCATCCACAACTCCAATGGAGCCGTTGTTCTAGAAAAAACAGGTAAATATGTTAAAGGGAAATACACTTTAACAGGAGGAAGTGTTGGGCTATTTGAAGGTAAAAAGATTGGTCGTGCTAAAAACTTAGAAAAATTAGCGGAAGAAATTCAGGACCAAGAGTCTGTAGTGAGTTTATTAAAAGCAGATATTCAAGCCAAGCACAATGAAGTCATCACGTTCAGTGATCAATTGAAAGAGCATGCCATCAGAGCTACAGAGCAAGAAATCAACCAATTGACCAATCAGGTTTTTGCTGCTAAAAATAAAATTGAAAACTTACAAGCTGCCCAGCAAAACGGCGAGCAGCGCCTCGCAGATATTGAAGGACGTTTGCAAGATGAGCAAGATGCCATTGCAGAAACTAGGGAAGTTTTGATTGAATTAAATAGTCAATTGCAAAATACAGCTGAGCAAATGCGCAATTTGGAGCAAGACTACCAAGAATCGGAGCAGGCTTATCATTTTGCATCTGGTCAGTTCAATGAAACCAATTTACAGTTGACTCGTCAACAAAGTAAGTTGACGACCATTAAGCAAGAGTTGTTATTTAAAGAAAATCAATTGAATGATTTGCATGAGCAAATCAAGAACAATACTGCTCAATTAGCAGAAGCAGAGCAGGCAATTGTTGACGGAGTGGCTTCTTTACAAGAGGTTGAGCAACTATTACTTGAATTAATGCGCAATAAGGAAGCGGAAGAAATCAAGTTGAACGAAGCAGACCAGGCTTACTATAACTATAGAAACGCATTACAAGAGAAAGAGAGTGCGCTTAGAATGAAAGTGAAGAGCAAGGAAATGATTGATCATTTAGTGAATGAGCTCAAAGACAAACTCAATGAACTCAAATTGCAATTGGCTGGAATGAAGGAGCGCTTGCATGTCGAGTTTAAGATTGAGTTAGACGAGATCCTCGATCAACCTAGAACATCTGATACCCCATTAGAAGAATTACAAGCAGCATCAGATAGAATGCGTAAGCGCATGGACAATATGGGCGAAGTAAACCCTACTGCTATTGAAGCCTATACTGAAATGAAGAAGCGTTACGACTTTATTTTAGAGCAAAAGAACGACTTGGTTACCGCAAAAGAGAGTCTATTGCAAACCATATTAGAAGTAGAAGAAACAGCCAACCAGTTGTTCTTAGAAACCTTTAACAAGGTTAGAGAGAATTTCCAAAAAGTGTTCAAGGCCTTGTTTACCGAAGAAGATACAGCGGATATGTTGATGGTAAACCCTGAAAACCTTGCCGACACAGGTATTGAGATTGTGGCCAAACCTAAGGGTAAGCGTCCGAGCTCGATTACCCAATTGAGTGGGGGAGAAAAAACCTTAACCGCAACAGCATTGTTGTTTGCAATTTACCTAATCAAACCTGCTCCATTCTGTATTTTGGATGAGGTGGATGCGCCTTTAGATGATGCCAACGTAGGTAAGTTTACCCAGATGATTAAAAAGTTCAGTGACAATTCTCAGTTCATTATTGTTACCCACAATAAGCAAACCATGGGAGCCGTAGACGTGATTTACGGGGTAACCATGCAAGAGCCCGGAGTAAGTAAGCTGGTCCCAGTAGATTTCAGGAGTTTGAACTAAGTTTATAAAGATTACCTTTGCGCCTCCATTTTATTATTGGGGGCGCTTTTATTATATATATGAAGTACGAGAAAGAAATCAACAGAAGGAAAACATTTGCCATCATCTCTCACCCGGATGCTGGTAAAACTACATTAACGGAGAAGTTATTGTTGTTTGGTGGTGCCATTCAAGTAGCCGGTGCGGTAAAGAGCAATAAAATCAAAAAAGGGGCTACTTCAGATTTCATGGAAATTGAACGCCAAAGAGGTATCTCGGTGGCTACTTCGGTAATGACTTTTGAATACCAAAATATTCTGATTAATTTATTAGATACGCCTGGTCACAAAGACTTTGCGGAAGATACTTATCGTACCCTTACTGCGGTTGACAGTGTAATCTTGGTAATTGATAGCGTAAACGGGGTAGAAGCACAAACCCGTAGATTAATGGAAGTCTGCAGAATGCGTGACACTCCAGTGATTGTGTTCATTAATAAAATGGACCGTGATGGGAAGAACAGATTTGATTTGTTAGAAGAAATTGAAAAAGAATTAGGTATTTCCTTGCATCCAATGACTTGGCCCATTAATAGTGGTAAAGAGTTTAAAGGGGTATATAATTTAGACAATAAAAGCTTGCGTTTATTTACAGCCAGCACAAAGGCTGATGACGAAGACGTAATTGCCATTACTGATTTAGCCGATCCAGTTTTGGATGCTAAAGTAGGTGCACGTGATGCCAACCAATTAAGAGAAGATGTAGAATTGATTGACGGAGTATATGGAGACTTAAATCCTGCCGATTATTTAAGCGGCTCCATTGCACCCGTATTTTTTGGCTCTGCCGTGAATAATTTTGGCGTGAAGGAAATGCTCGACACTTTTATTCGAATTGCTCCTGTACCTCGATCTCGTGAAACAACTACTCGAACCATAGAAGTAGGTGAAGAAAAATTCAGTGGATTTATTTTTAAGATACATGCCAACCTTGATCCTAAGCATAGAGACCGTATTGCATTTATGCGGGTATGCAGTGGTAAGTTCGAGCGCAATAAATATTATCACCATGTACGCTTAGATAAAGACATGCGATTTAGTAATCCCTATAGCTTTATGGCACGCTCCAAAGAAGTAGTGGAAGATGCTTATGCAGGAGATGTAGTGGGTTTATTTGATACGGGCAATTTTAAAATTGGTGATACCATGACGGAAGGAGAGAACTACTATTTTAGTGGAATCCCTACTTTCTCACCAGAGATATTTAAGGAGTTGGTGAATAAAGATCCCATGAAAACCAAACAGCTCGAGAAGGGGGTTAGTCAGTTGACCGATGAAGGTGTTGCTCAATTGTTTACGCAACATGGCGGTAATAAAAAAATCATTGGTTGTGTGGGTGAATTACAATTTGAAGTAATTCAGTACCGACTCTTACAAGAATATGGGGCTGCATGTGAATTTAGAACCTTGCCGTTTTATAAAGCATGTTGGTTAACCAGTAAAGACCCTAAAAAATTAGAAGACTTCTTGCGCTTTAAACAGCAGAATGCTGCGGAAGACAAAGACGGTCAACCAGTTTACTTAGCACAGAGCGAATGGTTCTTAAATACGGAAATCACCAATAACCCTGATATCAGTTTTCACTTTACCAGTGAAGTGCATAAGTAATGATTGAACACTGCATGCATTTAAAGATATTGTAACTTTAAATGTATGAACAAATTACTCGGTTTTATTGATTTACAAAATGGGGAAGAAGAGAAAACCAAGGTATTAGACAATGTAGTACGCAATACCAGTTTCAGAGGGGCTAATTTATGGATATTAGCTTGTGCTATTGTAGTGGCTTCTGTAGGTTTGAATGTAAATTCAACAGCAGTAATCATTGGTGCTATGTTGATTTCTCCATTGATGGGTCCCATAGTGGGAGCTGGCTTTGCATTAGGAACTTATGATTTTGCTTTATTAAAAAAGTCGGGCAAGAATTTATTGATAGCCACAGTAGTGAGTTTATTGGTTTCCACTTTGTATTTTTTGATCAGTCCGTTTAAAGATGCGCAGAGTGAATTATTGGCTAGAACCTCGCCGAATATTTATGATGTGTTGATTGCTTTTTTTGGAGGCTTAGTTGGAGTGATTGCCATTACTAGAGCAGAGAAAGGAAACCCCATTCCAGGAGTAGCTATTGCAACTGCCCTAATGCCTCCTTTATGTACGGCCGGTTATGGGTTGGCCATGGGTAATTATGCTTATTTTCTGGGTGCTTTATATTTATATACCATCAATTGCTTCTTCATAGGAATTGCCACTTTTGTAATAGTGAAATACTTAAAATATCCGCTGGTAAATCATGTTAATAAATTGAAGCAAAAGCAAATAAGAAATACAATCAGTTTATTAATTGTTTTACTGTTGGTGCCTAGTATTTATTTTGCTTATCAGATGATTCGAGAGAAAAAATTTAGAGCAAGCGTAGAGCATTTTATAAAATCAGAATTTACCGATAAGGGCCAAATGGTCGTTCATAAAAAAGTGGTTGCTTTCCCTACAACAAAAATTGAATTGGCTTTTTTAACCAAACAGTTTAGTAAAAATGAAGTTGCTTTATTGCAAAACAAACTGGCTCAATATAATCTCCCAAATACACGTTTGGTAATTCTCCAAGATTCTATCATTGCTAATCCTTCTAATACCAATGAAATAGGATATATGCTTTCAGTTCAAAAAGAGTTGGATAAAAGGTCACTCAATCAAGAAGGAGTTTTTAAGGAAATGGCTATTTTATTTCCTGAAATTTCCCCCATATCTATGGCAAATCATGACTATTACTTGGGTACCGATAGTAGTAAGCAAGTTACCGTTCTATTATATCAAACTAAAAATGGATTAGATAGTTTGAAGGCTTCAAAACTACATGCATGGTTACAACAAAAATTACAGAAAGAGCAGATTGAATTAATTCGCAAATAAAAGGTAGGATATGAAAAAAAAGATTTTTTGTCTCAGTTACAGCATATTTCTTGCAGCAATGGTTTTTGCTCAACCCAAAATGCAGTACACCGTTTCCATGCCGCAGGCTGCTAAAG